>Ga0228711_1000968_pt1 | contig 39817 bp, 28 predicted proteins | sample MedpolnodulmetaG_2_FD_177996 | JGI IMG/M metagenome (GOLD analysis project Ga0228711, IMG submission 177996) | Root nodule microbial communities from Medicago polymorpha collected in Santa Monica, California, United States - brown nodules | ecosystem: Host-associated > Plants > Roots > Nodule...
CTTGTTTCCTAAAAAAAAAAAGAAAAAAAAACTTACACGTATTTTCCAGGATTTATGTGAATTTTAACCCAATGATCATTATTGTTTTTTACTGAATCAATGGCAGGCTGAATCATTTTGAATGCCCCTCTTCCTTGTTGATCAACAATAGTGGTATTTCTAACATGATTTCCACCACAGTCAATGGCTATACCAAGACAAAAACAATAACCAATGAATATGATCAAATGGAAAATCATTGGTCGAAGAGATAACCAAATTATAGTTGATTTGTGTGGAGTGAGTAGTGACATTATGATCAACCTTTTCACTTTTATATAATTGAATGTTAAGTATTAAAAAAGTTTGTGTCAAAATCATTGAAAATAATAAGATATTAAATATTTAATTGATGTGATTTTATTTTTTTTACCATTTGGAATAATTCGAGAGGTTCATGAACATGGAGAAAAAATCATTAATTCTTTTCTTAATTTTATTTCTTTTACTGTGAAATTGTTTTCTTATTTATATGCCTAAAAAGAAATGAAAACATATGTATCGTAGTCGACAAATGTATTTTCAGTCATAGTAATATTAATAGTTTTCTTTTTGGGTTACATAATATGGGTAAAAGGTGACGGATCCATAAATTTTCAATAACAATAGTAATGTTTTGGTCAAAAGAAAAATAGTAAGACTAATGTCTATATATAAATTTCTAACAATAAAAATATTTATACAAAATATTGTAATATTTTTTTATTTTGTTTTATTATAAAAATTAAGAAAAGTAAAACAACCTCATGTTGTACGGGACCGGGATGTTATAGCACCTTAGTCGGTACCCATATTATAATTTTATATTTTATTTATAACTTCGTCCTACTTTATCCAAATAAATAACTCATTCTTTAATTGTCTTAGTAAAAGGGGGAGACCCCCAACGCAACGAACCAAAACTATTATCTTGGTTGAAAAAGATATCCACATAAGTGCCGGACACACCTTGAATAGGATACCTCTAGTGAAGGGAACTTATGAAAAACTAAAAAAATTGTAATTTTTACTATTTTAATGATTTTGTAACTTGTATTTTTTATACTTCAAATTTGATATAGAGAAAATAGGCTGCAATAAATATGTTGATGCAAGGCAAGACTGTTTATTTGTCACTTTTACGCTGTAATGATTCTACTTAATTGGAGTAAAAATGTAAATGAAATTTCATTGATTCATTCAATTAAGCATTACAACTTGGTAATTGGAATCTATGTTGATAATGAGTAATAGGTAACAAAAGGAATGTAATAAGAATAAGAAGAATAGAAGTGAGGGACTAGAGAATCAGAGAGGAGAAGAAGAAGTTACATAACACATTTCATACCCTTTTTCCTTGGCATTCTCTTATTTATAAGAGTCCACACTCAAAATTCCTATATTGCCCCTTCAAGCTAATTGACTCATTACATACGCATAAGGAAGAATGGTCTATATGGCTTTAATATAAGGCATGTGGTTAGTTTATAAACCAACCAATTTTTATCGTTGATCGATTAAAGGTTTAGGGGATGCATGTACTCTCATATGATATTGCTAATTTTTCATAGGTGTTCTTTTGTTTTATATTGGTGTAATTGGCGCTATATGTGAGATGTACTTGTCATTTTTTGACTCTGTTTTGTTTGGTCTAGCTCATGCTCAGCATAGCTTATGCTGTGGTTGCTATTCATATTATTGTAATAAAATTTCCTTTTGCTTTTTCTAAAGAAAAAAAAAGTTTATGGAATTAGGGTTGTGGCTGGAATTACTAGGTCTTCCAATCATAATTGGAAAAATGTGAAAGGGGGATAGAAATATGTTGCTTAAGTAACGTGGATAATATGCACAGCTATGTGTCGAGTTGGATCCTACGAAACAATTGTTATAAATGTTTTTTTATCCTACTGCTGCCAATAGGAGTGTACATAGGTTGCGTCAACCCAGAAAACCTGATCAAACCTACTCAAAAAATTCAAAAAAAAAAAGGTTGAGTCGGGTAATCGGGTTGGTATGGTTTCTAAAAATGAAAAACCCATAAAAATAAATGGGTTTAGGTAAAACCAGACACATATCCAAAAAACCCACTTACTCAATAAGGTCAATATTTTTTATCTTTATTTTCATAGATAGAAGAAAAATACTAAAGGTTATGATCATAAACCAAGTTATATTTCCAAATCATACACATTGTACCTTATATAATGAAAATCAAAACATGCTAAAGTTACAAATCAAGATGTTGCACTTTTTGGTTATTTTAATACTAATGCAATTTTATGTCATGTAACTTTAGTTTGTTGCAAGTATTTTATGATGAAGTTTATTATTTGATATTATAATCTATTATTCCATGATGCATAAAATTATAGTATAAGTTAACCAATTTTTTTTAAGAAAATTAAAAAGTAGAGTAATATTTAAGACAAATTATGAAAACTTATCATTTAGTTGAGTAACTCATTACCCAATCCAATTCAACCCAGAAATTAATGGGTTTGTCCAAACTCACCCAATGATATAACGGGTGGTTATTTTACCTCACCTAAACTGGAGTGGCAATAAAGTTACCTTTCTTGATTCATTACTAGGATAAATAAACCTAGTCAATCCTACACTATATATTGTAAAAAAAAATTGAACGAATATAATATATAATTGATAGGTGCAAAATTGCAGCAATATTTAGAATAACCCGAGCATAACTACAAGATTCGTACAGCTATTTTATTGAAAAACTAGTAATGGAATGAGTTGGCATCCAAACAAGTAGAGAAGTTGATTCAACAATACCTAATCAATATTTCAACCCAGCCTATGTAAATTAAATTATACAAATATATTTGGTATATTGTTGAGCCATCCATCTTCATTTATGAAAGATGATAAAGAATAATCATTTATATTTATTTGACTTGGCTTCTTCTCCCATGGGACACGCCCTTCAGTATTAGATCCTGGTCCAGTACAATCCACTTCACCATAGATGAAGTTGTTTCTGCATGTTTAAGAATTAATAATATAAGTTACAAGACACGGTGGAAAATATTGTCTATGAGACATACCAATATACACCATGAAAAGGGTCATTTAATGTATAAAAACATGAACTTGTCACACACAAAAAAAATGTACCATAAAAATGAAATAAGATTGTATTTAATTATTCATCAAGATTGTCTTTGTTATAACATGAAAAGATAAACTTCCTTCTACTTTTTAGTGTTTGATATGGAATTTTTCTTTTTTACACAATCGTGTGTTGGATTGAATAAAATTAAATCAATATTCTTTTCCAGTCTTAAATAAAATCAAATTGGTTATAAAATATATTTGATTTAAATTTTGGATCAAATATATGAAGTTTTAAATCAAATTTTATTTATACTTGAGATAAAGGTGGTAAGACTCATCAATCTAATCTATTTATTGTTGGAGGCATACTATAAAAAGGTAGAAGGTTAGAACATTGAAAAAAGTTAAATTTAAATGACACTTATCTTGCAACAAGGAAGAAAAAAAGACCCGTGTGGTGTGCTTAGCTCTTGGAGTAATAGTCAATGAAAAGGAATGTTCGTAATCAATCACCAGAATTCCGTCAAAAACATCAATCACTAGAATTACTTTCTATGAAGTTGTCTCTTATCATTCAACATCAGGACATTAGAATGTGGGTTCCATCAATCTTGTCCAGCATCTGGCTTAAAGATCAACATCCAGAAGTCTAAATTTATCAGTGTTAATGTGCCTCGGTCCAAGATACAAAAGTTTGAGTCTCTTCTTCGTTTTAATCATCCTACTCATCTTGGTAAGTACCTTGGGTTTCCTATGCTTAGTGGAAGAGTCAAGAACTCGCATTTTCACTTTATTATAGATAAGATCAATGGTAGACTAGCTAGTTGGAAGATGAATCTCTTAAGTTAGTTTGGTCATGTCATTTTAGCCAAAAGTGTGGTGACTGCCATGCTTATTTATATTATGCAAAATATTTGGCTTCCATGTGGTATTTGTGATGATATTGATGTTGTTGTTTGATCTTTCATTTAGGGTAGAAATTCTTGTTATTGGGTTAATCGGAACACTTTAACGAAACCCAAACTTCATGGAGAGTTAGGTGTTCGTACTACCAGACACTCTAATACATATTTGTTTGGCAAGCATATTTGGGAAATCTAATTTGTCTGATGAACTCGCATCCATTTGGCGAGGCCTTCAATTGGTGTGGGACATTGGTCATAGGTTTATTATTTTAGAATATGTCTCTAATGTAGCTCTCGATTTAATTATAGATGTCAATATCTCTAACTTTCATCCTCATGGGACTAATCTTTCTCTCATTAGGAAGCTTGCCTCTCTTCCTTGGACCATCTCCTTTACCCATACTTTGAGGGGAGGAAATGAATGTACTGATTAGCTAGCTAAGTTTGGAACTACGAATGTTGACCGTTCAATTATGTGGATCTCTCATCCTCTGCAATTAGTTATCACTTTGTTGGTCGACTTCTTTGAGGTCTTACGACAACAATTTGATTAGTTTGTTTGCTTTTCTTGACTTCTTTCTTTCCCTTTAATAAAAAAAATAATGATGGTATTAATAGTCATTTTACGACTGCCTCAAAAGGGATTTAAACCATATCCCTTGAGATTATAAAGTCAAACACTTACCACAAGTTTATATTTCTCAAACAATATATTTCATTTCTCCTTTCTTGTATTTGTGTATTATAAGTACAGCATAAAACATTATTTTCCTTGATATCTAATTTTATAGGCAATTTTTTCATAACAATTCATGTATCTTCCTCACTTTCTATGATATACCTTACATATGTATGTCAATCATATATATATAATTCCTCATTTTCAAAGACATACGAAAGAAGATGGTTATCATTTTTTTTAAAAAAAATTGTTCATCAATAAAACTTACTCATGGCCTTTGTAGTCCCAAGCATCCCATCCTTCAGGAAGTACCACCGAAGAAATGTATGTTCCCCAAAATATAACTCTTGAATAAGGACCCCATGCCCTTCCTAGATTCACTTTTCCAATTCCGTCAATCCTCCCTCCTTTAAAAACAAAACCACTTGGTTCATTTGATGAATTCCTAAATTGGGCTGTGATATATCCCGAAAATTTAGATATATCTTGTGTTGCATTTATCACACAATCCTACAACATGTGAAAAGCCACTTAAAAATCTCTCAATGTTTCATTTTCAAAACAAAATACTCCAATATCACTTTTTGCTTTTTGTCCTTATTGTTTTATATGTAGGGGCCGAGGTTCGAACCCCGAACACTCCATTTCTTCACAATTAAATTGTGTGAGCTCTAGCCGTTAGACTACTTGACCAAAAAAAAAAAGACTAGCATAGATCAATTTCAATATGAACAAACTTTACTGAGATAAAATGAACCATTAAGAACCAAAAATAAAATTTGGTATATTTATAAGGACTACATAATACTTCTAAAGGGTCTAAAATAAAAAATAATATATTTACGGGGAATAAAAACATATTTAAAATCTCGTAAATGTGTATTATTATTATTATTATTATTATTATTATTATTATTATTATTATTATTATTATTATTATTATTATTACCTCATAATAAGACTGGCCTTCACCAAAAATGAAGTCAACGTCACCTTGGATATAACAATTCTTAAAATAATGACGTCCTGTTCTATCCCACAATGTATCTTGATAACCCAAGAAACCACAGTTAAATATTACTGATTTATCACCACATATAGTAGCAGCTACAGCTGGTCCATCACTTCCAAATGTATTCTGCAATTGCACAACAATGACTTATTTATGAAAGTTGTTAAATTTTGCATGATTAATGAGTTGAGAAAAACTAAAAAATTATCACTAATTTACTAAGATATCTCTATAAAGAATAAAGAAGTTATTGCTCTAGCCCTTTTTGTTGTATTTACCTCAAATGTAATACCACTCAAAATCACATTAGGTGGATTTGAAACAAATGTTGTTGTTGCTTGTTTATCACCATGGCTAATTATTGTAGTTATTCTATCAGATCCTTCTAAAATGATGCATGGCTTGTCGTTGGGAATATAAATATTTTCCCTACACAATCAAATAATTAAAACATGAGAAAATGTAAATTTAATTTTAGGCTATGCTTGATTTATCTTCTTAAAAATTCTTTTTTAGTTTTTGAAAATTATAAAAGAGAGAAATTTGTTTTGTAAAATTTGCATGTGTTACTTATATTCTTGTTTTTGCAACAAATTTTTTATTAAACAATTTTACAAAATAATTTTAAAAAACAAATACAATCAAACAAACCCTTACTCTAATATTTTATAATAATTTTGACGCTTAAACTTGTTAAACTGTCAACCAATCATAAACTCTCTTTTATAAACTTTTACTTTAGATATTATGAAAGTCAAACTTTTTCAACAATAGATCAGTTATAGTTTGACTTAATTGTACTTTTTATCCCTATATTTTATCACATTCACGGAAATTGTCATTCACATTTTAAAATCAAACTTGTTTGTCCCTTAAATAACGCATTTGTTGTAATTTTGATCTCAACTTAAAATTTATATTCTTTTTTTTTTGTCAAGTAACCTAGATGACTTGAAGTTCACCCATATGAGGTGAATTAGTGGGGGGTTTGGGTCGAACCCGGAATCATACATATATTACGTAATGTCTCTATCAATTGAGTTAAACTCACAATGATTAAAATTTATATTCTTAAAATTGTGATTTTGGCTCAATCATGATTTTTTTTATACTGGTCAATAAATGATGAATGGTTGTCTAATTGAAAGAGAAAATATCACTTCTAATGCCAAAAATTACCATTTGAAGGGTAGAAGTTATGGCTTGAGCTTAAAATTGCAACAAATGTGATATTTGATGGACCAAATAGTTCGATTTTAAAATAGGAAACTATTTTTGTGACTGTGATAAAATAAGATGGCCAAAAATACAATTGAGTCTTATAATTAACTGACTGTAAAAATCTAAATTGACAGAGCATATGAATTAGATCCTAGATATTTTAGGTGAACTTAACAATGTAACAACAACTTACATGCATCCTCCCCTAAAAAAATCAACTTATATGTATTTTTATCTCAAATAAATTAAATAAAAAAAATACTAACTTACAAGTATTTTCCAGGATTTATGTGAATCTTAACCCACCGATGATTGTTATTCACTATTGAATCAATGGCATGTTGAATCATTTTGAATGCTCCTCTTCCTTGTTGGTCAACAACAATGATATTTGTAACATGATTTCCACCACAATCAATGGCTCTACCAAGACAAAAACAATAACAAATGAATATGATCAGATGGAAAATCTTTTGTCGAGGAGGAAACCCCATTATAGTTGATTTGTGTTGAGTGAGTTGTGGTGACATTATGAACAACCTTTTCACTTGTATATATACAAACTTGGGAAAATTAAGTTTATTCACTCCTCACTTCTACTTGATAACTATTTTGACCATTGAAAATAATAAATACCAATAATAATAGTTGCATCTTAAGGGTTAAGCACTTGGTCAAGCTTATTTGTAGTATTAAAGCTACTTAACAAGCTTATAAGTTATAAGTCTCTTTAAGAATATTTTCTTGATAATACAAGTTTTTTTTTGAGAGAGTAAAAGATAAAGTTGTACAAGGAAATCATGCAATCACGTTGAAATTGGTATAGAGCAAAAGAAACACTACTAGACAAAGAAAAAAGGGTTATTTATCAGATTTCACCGTAAAAAATAAACAGATAACGTTATTATGCAAAAAAAACGAGGCTAATTTTGACCTATTTTTGTTCATTAAAAAACAAGTTACGTATTCCCTCCGGTCTCAGATGTAAGAAACTTTTTACTTTTTAAGTTCATTCAATAAATGATGTATGTGATCTATAATAAGGACCACATACATCATTTATTGAATGAATCTAAAAAGTGAAAAATTTCTTACATTTGCGACTGGAGGGAGTACTTATTTTGAGAGAGCTTTTTAAAAATTTCGTTTGGTCCAACTCCTCCATTTAAGGAGAAGAGAAAGTTCCAAAAAACGAGGGTCAAACACATCTTAAATATTTGTAGACATAAGTTTTTTAATGGAAATGTTGATGAATGTCCGATGAATATTCTTTAAGAACTTTAAATAGTAAGTTTTTATGGAAATTTGTGCGGTCAATATATCGAAAATTAAAATATTAAGTTTTTCTAATGAATAATTTGTTAAAGTATCCTTTAAAGAGTACTCTTAGGACGCACGTTAGCAAAACCTTTTAAATAAGGGTCTTGTTAACTAGTGCCCTGGGGCACTAGTTAAGGAAACAAATAAGGAAATATTTGCATTAAAAACATATTTCTTTACACTTTTTTAATTTTGACTACATAAGTTTCAAGGTCCTTATACTATATTTGATTTTCTTACCTAGGAGGAAGATAAATAATATTATAAATAAGGGTCATGTTAACTTGTGCTCTAAGGACACATGTTAAAGAACACAAAAAGAGCAATTTTGCATTGGAAAACATAATATTTTAACTTTTAAGAAATTGAATGCACAACTTTTGATACATATATTTCTATAATGAATTACTCCCTCCGTTTTTAAATATAAGCAAAATTCACTTTTTAGGTTCATTCAATTAATAATGTATGTGGTTATTAATTGAATGAACCTAAAAAGTCAATTTTGTTTATATTTAAAAATGAATGGAGTATTTAACAAGTGTCTTTCATAGCACAAGTTAACATTTGTCTATAAAAGATGACATTTTTGGTTATTTTACATATGTTTTCGGTGAAATTTGACCTCTATTTATTGGTGTTACAAAGTCAAGCTATCTAAGTCAACTATTAATGATTTAAGTCTAACCGTTGTGGAGTTTCATCTTTTACAAGTTGCTCTTTAATGAGATGACACTTTGCTTTGTTGTATCCTATACAATTGGAAGTTGTGTAAGTTAAATAAAGGCTTATTAGATCATTCGGTCCCCTAAATAATTTCATGTTTTTATATTGGTTCCATAATTAATAAAATAGACGTTTTAGTCCTTCAATTTTTCTTCCGTTTACTAAATAAATCTCTTCTGTCAAATAATTAACACTTTTGTTAGTAAGAGTCCATGTGGCAAAAAAAACTCAGAAAATAGGCTTCTTCTATTGTGTTCTTCATAGGATTCATGAAGAAAAAAACCTAAAAAAAAATAAATTCATCAAACACTTTCCTACCCTTTCCAATTTCTCTTCTCTCTCAATGTCCATCTGATACATTCATTGTTGTCTCAAATAATGAATGCTTCTCATGAATCATGTGTTTTGTCTATTCACTCATCAATTCTCCTCCACCGAACTCCGATACGACATCGTTCCGTAAGCGTGAATGTATTATTGGGATTCGAATTGGTTAGAGTGAGGTAGGAATCTGGAAGATATCTCAAAGCTCTTTGTGAATAGTGGATAAAGAAGGGAGATGGAAGAACAGTGACGGCAGCAATGGGATTAGAGTAGACATTCCTTGTGACATGAGTTGATTTTATCTTTCTATAAACTGATTCAAGAGATGAATCTGGATTTCTTTTTTCGATGTTGAATGTTGTTGTTGTTGTTTAATTATATGAATTTTGGTGATTAAATTATGTGTTATTGTTCTTGATAGTTGTTGTTTCTGATTTTTTTTGGTTTTTTCTCATGAATGTTGATGAATTTGAGTTGAAGATGATGAAGATTAGTAAGGTAGAAGATGAAGAAAAAAAGAAAAAAAAATTAGTTGTTGTTGGTACACCGTAAGTTACAATAGACACGCATAATTCAATGGTCATCTTTTTAAAAAGCAGATCAAACGATTTAAATTAAAAAATTTAATAAGGTCTATGTTGGACCACTATTAAGATTGGTCCATCATAGACATTTGAGGTTAAACTTAACGGTCGGGGATTTATTTGACAAACGAGGGAAAAAGTGAAGGACTAAAAGTCTAAAACGTCTGTTTTATTAATTATGGGACCAAAATGAAAACTTGAAATTAGTTAGGGGACCAATAAATTAAATAAACCTTAAATAAATGTAACAAGGGACACCATGATTATTTACACGAACTACATTTATCTTCTTGGATGTAATCCTCTTAATGATTATTTTTTTGATAGAATGATCTTCTTAGTTTTTTACCTCATGAATGTACCATCATCATCCAAGTAAAGACTCTCTTTAAGACGGGAGAGCTTGATAGATCTCGGACGGTGGATGAGTCTAAATATTTATTTTAGTTGTTGGATATTAAAGTTTTATAGTTGTTATTATACATTGTTAACACCAAATAGTTTTACTTATTAAATTAAATTAATTCAATAAAACCCAGAATGGGTAAAATCTCGATATTTCTGTAAAACAAAACAAGAGTAATTATAAGTGAAGAAGGGAATGGCTATTTTTTTTTTTACAAGAGTTGAGGTTGTTATGAGTAAGAATGTTTTGTAACATCATCATCCTAATTGCAGAAAGAGAGAGGAGATGTTACTATCTACGGTGGCTCTGTCTACGATGGAAGACCTGAATAGATCTCCTATGATAGGAGAAATAATTTATTTATTTTTGATAAAATGAATATGAATCATTAGGGTTAACTAACTTTTCGATCAAAATGCTTCTTATACACCGTCAACATCCAATTGATTTCCTTTATTCTAAGTTACTTTTTTCTTTCCTCACTCGCCCCAGTACTAACCTTGGAGATCTCGTTGTTGTTGCCACTTGGGTCCAAATTTCATCAACAACGAAAAAGGAGAAAGACATGATATTAATCAATTTTCTTTCAAATATTAATTTTTATCTGGACAGAACTAGAATTAAATGAATTCTATTGATTTCTGTTTTTTATTTTTTATTTATTTTAAAGCTTCATTTTCTTCCCATTTTGAAGCTTATTAATATTTTAGATTCTTCTTTCTGGGCTCATGTTGCTGGTAGCAAGTTAGTGAAAAGTGGTGATTTTTCAATTAGGACAACAATTTGAAGACGAAGAGAGGAATCGGAATCTGAGTTTCTCAAAAGATGAAACCTTCACAATTGTGATAAATCATAACATCATGAATATTCTTCATTTTAACTTGCAGAATAAATAAAAAATAACATTAAAAACCTTGGAAAAATTAATAGTTTTTTTTTTAAGTGAATTGAAAGTTGAAACTGGTGGTGATTTTTCCAGCACAATCTTTAACAAAGAGGATAGCTAGAGAGAAGAGGGTGAAGAGAATGAGAAGTGAATCATATATGCAGTACAAATTTGCTTTAAAATCATAGATTGAAGGGTTATTTGATTGATTTTGCTCCATTAAAATTGGGTCATCTTGCTTTTGGTGTTAGGTAGGTGTTTTTTTAGGAGAGTGGTTTGAAGTTCCTCATGTATACGGTAGTGATTTTCACCTTTGGTTATTTTATTACGGGCTTTTCCCTTACAGAGTCGAGCCTCCGGATTACCTGCATGTTATGTGCAGTATGTTTGTGATTTTATTTTATATTTGGAATTGAAAGTTTTTACTGGGTTTTGCAGCATTTGCTTTTGTTAGAAGAAGAAAAATTTGTTAAGTTTGAATTATGGAAGATTGCAGAAAGAAAAATGGTTTTAGTAAAGGGATAAGGAGCTTGAATCCTGGATTAAAATCTGAGTGAATGAGAAAAAAACTAACCTAATACGCTAATCATATCAAACAAGTTTTCTAACCCTTGAGCATGTATCATATGACTGAACTTTTCTTTTCATATTTTTTCCGCCTTAAAAACCACATGTAAAAGGCTATTTAGTTGCAGTAGAACGATTCTGCAAATATCTAACAGTTGTCGTATTCTCTCGTCATCCGTATATATCCACTCATATTAGTTTCTCTAATATATTTTATCTTAAAAAAAAAATGTTGCAATACCTCCAAGTCATGAGTAACATTGGCATTTACACCGCAATCCAAAAATTTAAAAATAATTTCATTTTTTTCCTTATAGTTTTCGTTGACTCTAGAAACATTATCCATCTCTAATGTTTTAGTCCATCCACAAGTATATGTGAGGGAACCTTTTGTCACCAGTTTTTCATTGACTCTAGAAACATTATCTATCTCTAATGTTTTAGTCCATCCACAAGTATACTTAGACTAACATTATCTATCTCCAAGGTTGTTTAATATTAGTCTAAGTAAAACATTAGAGGCACCATTTTTTGAACTTGGCTACTTTCAAAGCATATAATCTGTGCAAAACTCACTTATTGTTTGGACTAAAAAAAATTTAAGTGCTTATTTGAATTGTATAAATTTAGCATAATAACATAGTGTCATTGTGTTATTCAAAAAAACATTGTGCCATTGTGATTTTTGCCAACTATACTTTCGAGTTTCAACAAAATCACGGTGCCAACCATTGGATATGGCAGTCGGAAGAAAAACCTAAGAAATCGTTCAACTTCATGATAGTGATTCATGAGGAATCACAGAAACAATTGACACAAATTGCATAAGATGGTATTACCTGTACTAATCACCCACATGTAAAAGCACAAATTGCAACCAATTGTTCCATGTTCATAAATAGTAACCAAAAAAAGAAGAAAAGTGAAGTACAAATGCATGGAGGGGACACAACTAATTCAAACTACTTAAACAAAGGGCAAAGCAAACAAGTAGAATACTAATAATGAGCAGTAGCAATAATTAAAGCAAACAAACCAACCAACAAAAAACTAATGACCCGAAATAAAACATGTCCTACTAATGAAAATAGAATAATAATGATTCTCATCAAAACTCATTTGCCCTGTCCCTTTTTCTGTTCATGTGCTTTTCAAATTTTAGTTATGGTTTGTGATTTGTCCCTTCACTTAGCCATCATGACTTTGACAAACTCCTCATAGTTGATCTGACCATCACCATCAACATCAGCCTCGCGAATCATCTCGTCAACTTCTTCATCAGTCAGCTTCTCACCAAGATTTGTCATGACATGACGGAGCTCAGCTGCAGAGATGAAACCATTTTGATCCTTGTCAAACACACGGAAAGCTTCCTTAAGCTCTTCCTCGGAATCAGTATCCTTCATCTTGCGGGCCATCAGGTTAAGGAATTCAGGGAAATCAATGGTACCGTTTCCATCAGCATCAACCTCGTTGATCATGTCCTGCAATTCAGCCTCAGTTGGGTTCTGGCCTAGCGACCTCATCACAGTCCCGAGCTCCTTGGTAGTAATACAACCTGCAGCATTTTGAGCAACCAATTAAAACCCAAACAAGTGATTCAGCCCTACAAGACATACATGACAAAAGTTTATAAGTCATTGAACTTATACTTTAGATCAAAATGTTGCTCCTGTAGCATAGCAAAATTTTAAAAAAACCCTATTTTTTGCAATTGAGAACATAGTTTTCTTCTCAAACGATCTATTTTCAATCAAAGCAAAAGTTTATGAAAAACATCAAAACTCACGGGAGCCTGACAGGAATGTACACATGACAGAGAGATAAACCTAATATTACGTGTTATATCAATAAATTATACCCAAATACACACCTACAACGGTAATCAATAAGATCAGAGAAACACAAAGCATTTAATTGAATACTAAAAAAGTAAAAAAGTAAAAAAGCAAAATGCCATAACAAATGGTTACCATCTAATATCTGGTTCATTCTCAAAGAGATCTTCCACAAAAAAGTGACCAAAATGCACAACACAGACATGAAGGGGTAAATCCCATATTGAGTTATTCAAAAATCCAAACATGTAACACTAAGGGCTGGTTTGAATGAGTTTTGTTTTTAGTTTTTAAATTCTATTTTCTAAATCAACTCTAAAAATCTGTTTTTAATCAGATTAGCGCAAACAGAAAAGGAAACAAATTTCATATAAATGTGAATAAAAACAAAAACTAAACTCAAAATGTCAAATGAGAAAGAACCCTAAAAACAAACCTAAACAAGTTTCAATTTTTATGAATTTTTTTTCAAGAGTATGGGGTATGAACAAAATCGAGAAACATAACAACACTTCAATAAAAAATCAGATCTAAGAAAAAAAAAATTAAAAAAAGAATCTGAAAAATGGTACCATCGCCGTCCTTCAATAAACGGAATTATAACAAAATTGAGAAACATAATAACACTTCCATAAACGGAATTTTAACAAACCGCTGTTTTTACAAGGCCGCATTCTACTAAATCGCGTATCAAAATATTAATGTTGTTCCAAGACAGCATTTTAACAAGCCGCTGTTGTTCCAAGACAGCTGGATACGAGATTTGGTATAAAAATGTTGTCAACCTATAGTTGACAACAGTGTAAAAATGTGGCGCAAAATACCAGTGCCACTGTAGCATATCAAAATTTGAAAGGGCCGCTTTTTCCGCAATTGACAACATAGTTTTCTTCTCAAACTATACTTTCTATTTTCGATAAGCAAAAGTTTCCGAAAAACATCAAAACTCATGGTCGCATGACAGGACTGTACACATGAAAGAGAGATAATCATAAACATAATATTACATGTTAACTTATCAATACATTTTAACCAAATACAGGTCAACAATGATATGGTAATAAATAAGATCAAAAAAATAGAAAGCTTTTCGTATAATACTATTAGCTAAATCGTTGCTACAGGCAGCGCTACTGTAGCACGGATAAATTTGAAAAAGGCGTCATTTTCCGCAATTGACGACATAGCTTTCTTCTCAAACCATAGTTACTATTTTTCGATCAGAACTAAAGTTTCCAAAAATTAAAACTTGCGGGAGCCCGACAGGAATGTACACAAGAAAGAGACATAGACATGATATTACATGTTAACTTATCAATTAAATTATATCCGAATACGGATCAACAATGATAATCAACAAGATCAGAGAAACATAAATCATTTAATTTAATACTAAAAATATAAAAGCAAAATGCCATCACAAATAGGTACCACCTAATTGCTATTTCATTCTCTAATAGATCTTTCACAAAAAAGTGACCAAATTCATAACACAAACATAATTGAGTTATTCACAATCACAAATCAAAACACATGTAACACTAAAATTCATCTCCACATAAACAATTCTGATTCAGAAATTAAACAATAAAAAAAAATCAAATCTCATTCCAAACAAATCAAACAAAATCCATCCACACACAAACACACGACATAGCCCCATGAAAGATCACATAAAACATTGATCAGACAAAGGAAAAACAAGAAGTGAAACAAGTTTCATCAAAAACATGAATAAAAACAAAAATCAAACCAAAAAGTCAAACAAGAACCCTAAAAACAAATCTAAAAAAGTTTCAATTTTCATCAAAATTCCTTCAAAAGGGTATCATGGGTTGTGAACAAAATCAAGAAAAACAATAACACTTCAATAAAAATTCAGATCTAAGAAAGAAAAAAAAGGATCTGAGAAAAACGATACCATCGCCATCCTTGTCGAATAGGCTGAAAGCTTCCTTGAACTCAGAGATCTGCTCGTCGGTGAGTTGATCGGCCATTGGAGGAAGGAAGATTTGGTTGTGCAGAGAGAAGGAAAGAGAGAATGATTTGTGTGTGTCTGTGATGTGGAAAATAATGTAAGAAGAAGAGAAAAAGGAGGATTAAGGTATTTATATACTATAGTCTTATTTTAGTTCTTATTTTCTATGGCTATTCTCTTTCTCTTCTTTTTGTGGAATTTTATAATACCTTAATTAAATCTTAATCATGTTCTCATAACCTTAATCACATCTATTTCAGACCATCACACTTAATGTGTCAATCCCTAACACCATTTTTTATAGTGATATTGTTTCTGTGAATCGGGCATCTTTGTGTGACGCATTTTATTTAAACGATCGGTATTTTGTGTGAACCAAACCACTTTTTCAAACGATCATTATTAATGTGTCAATCTCTAACATTCTCATAACTTTAAAATAGTTTGCGTAGTTGCATATACTAATACTTCAAATCGAGAAAGACTGTAATGGATAGCTATATTTGAACCAACAACCTCTGATCTAATTGGGAAGAGATATTTTATTTTATTATATCATTTATTGCTCTTTCGTTTTCTATAGGGGTTGGTATTTATGAACTAATGATGTAAATTTTTCCAAACTAGTAAAATGTCAAAGAGGCGGTGTTGGTAAAAGGTATTAACGATCAAATGAAAACATGCATGCCTAAACAAGGATTGTGATAAGAGTCTAAGTCCACAAAAAAGTTGGACTACAAGACAACCCATCGTTCAACGAGGTTCTAGCTATGTGCATAAATGATATCCAATATGTGGAAAAGGTAAATGTCACCAATGCAAAAGGCAAAACAAACAAAACCAGGTCGGACAAAACTGGGACATGTAGGTATCACGAGGTCTGACTGTTGATGGGAAAATTCTTAGAGTACAATCCTTTGATTACCTCAAGAGAAAACATCTTGTTAGATTATGCAAACTCCAAATTCAAGGAAGAGGGAGTAAAAATCCCAAAACAACTAAAGGAAAAACCTGGAGAGGATAAGAACATGTATAGTCGTTTTCCCCAAACGAATGCCCACAATGCAGAATACTGCATCCAACTCAAAGATGTGACTGAATACCTCACCTAAGGAGGGTAGTTAAGGAAGCACACGACGAAAGGCAACACCATTAGGCATAACGATAGTCTTGAAATAAGGGACTATCTTGATTAACACTTGAACCCAATTTAATACCTTCTTGATTTTAGTTTTTCTAATTTAATCCTAAAATTCTAGGATCTACTTTAGTTCCACCAGTGGATTCAGTGTCACCATTGCGAGGAGATTCATAGGAATTGAGAATTTTGTGGATAGGGATGTACAACTTTTGAATCTTGAAGGGACGATTAAGCTTTGGTTCCAAACTCAGCTAAATATTTTCATTATGTGTGTTAGAGATGACATCTTTACCGTGTGGGTAATTCATGTTGGAATGGAGAAATAAGGGTTGCCACAAAGGAATAAGAGAGAAGAAGGATAAACCATTACAGCAAGATCAAAACGAGGGTAAATAATGACATGAAACACACGAGGGCAAAAAAGACATAGTTTTCAAAACAAAAAAAACTAACGTCATTAGGGTTGGGAATAGGCCAGGTCGGCATACAGACTGACCTGTTTTAGCCTGGTTTGTCTTGACCTTTTATGAAAAATACTAGGCTTAGGCTTTTGAAAAAGTCTATTTAAGTAAATAAGTCAGACTTAGACTATCAAAAAAGCCTACGAAGCCTATAGGTCAGCCTATTTATGCATATTATTAAAATTTATTTTTTATCTATATTAAAATATAATTTATATTAAATATAAAAATCAAGAAAAACTCAAATAATGGACTTTTTAAATAAGTTTTAATGCTTTATAGTGAAATTGGCTTTTAATGTCTTATAGCAATAGACATACCTCACAGTGAAATAGGCTTTAATGCCAATTTAGCCTATTAAAAAGTAGACAAAATTGAACATTTAATGACTTTAATATGAAGTAGGCCTATAATTTCCTATAGATGCATAAATACTTGATCCTAGCACTATTATAAGTAAAATGTCACTTTTTAGATTTATTAAATAATTGATATATCTAATATATATTGTATGTCAAATACATTAATTATTTAATGAATATAAAAAGTAAAATTTTGCTTATAATAATAACTGAAGGGAGCATGTCTCAATCGATAGAGACATTAATTATCAAAGCCAACTTTTAAAAAACTTCATTGACCTTTATTTGAATTTTGACCCATAAAGTTATGGAAGGTAGTCACATTTTGCAAGGAATACATTCCATACTTCATTAACAAACAATTTATCGAATTGCATAGTGATATTTAACAATAAATATAATATAAAGCCATGAAGGAAATATAAAACACATTGATGAGGTAGCTCTGCATAATAATTTATATCTATTTCCGTAAAGTTAGAACATCAAGCACCAGTGGTCTAGTGGTAGAATAGTACCCTGCCACGGTACAGACCCGGGTTCGATTCCCGGCTGGTGCATTTCTGAGAGCTATGATGAAAATGTTTGTGGTGTTGGGTAACATCACCTTTCCTGAAACACTGGATGAAAAAATTTACCTCTGAGCTCTCTTTTTTAATTTTTTGACTATTTAAGTTTCTGTGAGATTATCTCAATGCAAGATTCCGTTATGCCACCAATCATCCCCCTAGTTCAGTTAATGTCAGCCTCATTGAGTCATTTGGTGTTTGTTTGTGATCACTGCATCAATTTCTGCTATCTCTTTTGTTGTTTAGTAGCGTTACTTGCTTAAAGCTTATTGTTATGGCTCATTGAGATATACTGGTTTGCTGCCATTGAATATAGTTAGCTTTTGGGCAAGCTTGTCTGGTTATTATTTACTGAGATCATGAGATGGCAGATTTTTTGTAAGGCCTGGGAGGTTTTTCTGGACCGATGTTAATATGCGGTTGCGTTAGTATTATGTTAAGTGTTAACTAGTACTCGTTAAGAAGCAGCTGCAATATACTTTCTTGGTGTAGGTAGTAGTGGAAAGAAAGTTAATGGCAACACTTTACAAGTAAAAAATGAGAAACAAGATCAACAAAATCCATTGACATATTCGTCTGAGTACAGGCAAGTTACCTCTTGTCTGGATTGACTTGAAAATGACTGGTGAGCATGTAGAATGTGTTATTTCGAGAGTGACAAACCTCGAAATGTTGAAGTGGATTGAATACTGGAGATTGATTGTATTATTACAGATGGAAATTCATCCAAATCGGTCGAGGTAAATAATTGTTTAATCTTACAGTGTGTATGCTTGCTGACTTTCCTAGTAGAGTTTAAAATATCAATTGATCCTTCAATATGCTTTACTAGTTAATTTGATTTGCTACAAGTTAAAAGGTTTGAATTTTGCTACTGAGATAGCACAACTATCAATAAAATTCAACATCAGAAGATTGATGTTCCTGCCTTCTAGATTGGAAAGTTTGAGAAAGCCTCTAAAAAAAATGATATGCAGAAAATGATTTTGACTTATACTAGAAGTTATTTATAAAAGTCGTAGTTAATGTAATTTTCATGTAAATGCTTCTTGAAAAGGGATATGATATATGATAAAACGTTATGGTGTTGTTAGATCCACGTAAGTTGGTTGTTGTTCTTCTTGAAAAGTTAATCGACAAAGGTTCTATGTATAAAATATACGCTTTTTTAATATGAATTTGTAATGCTTTGAAAAATGAAAGGAGAAGCACAAGTGTTATTAGATCGAATGTTTGAAAACAGAATCCCTTGGCACTATATGGAAGTGTTAATTGCAGTTAGAAAAATTATTCAATACATTAACTTGAAGAACTTTCATTCTTATGTTACTCATGTTTTTTTCGAGGAAGTGTTTCTCACATGTTGATTTGTTGGTTTTCCTGAACATAATTTGTTATCTTTTCTCTAATGATTCATGATACTGGCATGAGTATTTGAAATAAATGTATATTTTTCTTCTACACTTTACTTAGCCAGTTTGTGATCCCATATCAGGAACATGTTTAAAATTAAAATATATGCATTTAAAAACAAATCAACCAGAAAAGTCAGCTGAGTGAATCAATTAGAGTAAATACCTCAGAATCTTCAGTTTTCATTTGCAGGTTTCAAAAAAATAAATGCATTCATTGCCATAATTGTGATTATTGGTTTGTAAAATAAAATAGAGTAGAGGAATGCAATGTGTAAGAAACAAGTTTGAGAATATGTAAACAGTCCATGCATGCTTAATTTCAAATAAATAAATAAATAAATAATCTTCCATTAAAATTGAAGATGTTGAGAAAATCCTTGATTCTTCTTCTCTTTGTTTTCATCTCTTCATCACATTCAAATGCTTATCCTTTATCAACACAATCAAGATGGATTATCGACGATTCAACAGGTGAACGTGTGAAACTTGTTTGCGGTAATTGGGCCGGTCACCTTCAACCAATGATCCCTGAGGGTCTAGATAGAAGACCCTTAAAGGAACTTGTCGGTGAGCTTGTGAAAAACAGGTTCAACTGTGTTAGACTAACATATGCAGTTTATATGTGGACAAGACATGCACATGGCATTGTGAATAACACTTTTAATTATTTGGATGCACCAGAAGTTGTGGCTGGTATTGCCAAGTATAATCCTTCAATTTTGAAAATGACTCACATTGAGGCTTTTGATGCTGTTGTGAACGAACTTGGTGCTCGGAATGTTAAAGTGTTGCTTGATAATCATGTTAGTGAGCCTAAGTGGTGTTGTAATGATGACGACGGCAATGGTTTCTTTCATGATCAACACTTTGATCCTCAAGAATGGATTCATGGACTTACCTTGGCAGCCAAGCACTTTTATGGACATCAACCTGTATGTATTATTACTATCTAGCTATTTCATCCTTTTTATTCCTTTCTTGAGTTTTAGAATTCTAAGATAATCATTACTATTATTCATTTATGTTAATAGTTTGCTAAATTGAATGTAGCATAACAAAATTTTGGCCGGTTTTTATTGACCAACAGATTGTGGCAATGAGTTTGAGGAATGAATTGCGCGGTCCGCGCCAAAACCTGAGAGATTGGTACAAGTACATGAGCGATGCAGCACTAGCCATCCATAATACAAACCCAAATGTGCTTGTGGTTATTTCAGGTTTGAACTATGACACTGAGTTGCAGTTTTTAAGAAACAAACCATTGAAGATAGACTTAGGTAAAAAAATGGTATTTGAGGCACATTTATACTCATGGTCTGGAATTGGAACACTCAAATTGAAAGAGTTTTGGAGTAAGCAACCATTGAATAGAATATGTGCCGAAAACATTGAAGGGTTAGACCAAAATGCTGGTTTCCTTACCACTGGTAAGAATGCAGTTCCTTTGATCATTACTGAGTTTGGATTTGATCAGACAGGTTCTTCAGTTGAAGATAATAGGTTCTTGACATGTCTTCAAACATACCTTGTTGGAAGAGACTTGGATTTCGGTTTATGGTCATTTCATGGTAGCTATTATGTTAGAGAAGACAAACTCCAACTTGATGAGTCATTTGGTGTAGTAGATGCTACTTGGCACAAGCTTAGATACCCTAATTTCACTGAGAAGTTTCAACTTTTGCAAAGAAAGAATCAAGGTGAGTATTCTTATACTATTAATAAAACTTAGTATCAAAATTATAAAAATCCATGAAAGTGTCTTTCATTAGTGAGATTGGTCATCAAATGTTTGTTCCGTTAGCCAATTTAGTCTATAATATTACTAAGAGAAGACACGTTATGGAATAATTTTGTAACATCGATATATTCAAGGGCTAGAGCGAGCTATACCAGCTGTTTGCCTTTATAGGGCTCCACTGTCGCTCCTATGAAGCGAAGAGGTGGGCCTTCCAAAAGCAAAATGCGGTCGCTCTCCTTTTCTAGTTTCCTACTTGATGACAACGCGTCAACATTTAGAGACTAAAACGACTATTTTCTCTTTATGGGAGCTATGCGATCGTTCCTATAAAACGACTATATATATATGTTAATAACAAAATTAACTTGAATTTTTGTTGTGATTCTTAATGCAGATCCTACTTCCAATGTCTCTGAAGCATATATTATGTACCATCCTCTTACCGGTCAATGTGGTCAAGTGAATGACAAGAATGAACTTGAAATCGGTAGCTGCGAGAATCAAACGAGATGGATTTATGATGGTTCTCAAATCATTTCGAATGATGCTAAGAAGAAGTGCTTAACTGCTATTGGTGAAGGGCTTCCAGTAGCTGTTTTTGATGATTACCAAAACAAGAACAGTTCATGGAAATCTGAATCACTTTCTAGACTTCATTTGGCTACTGTGGATCAAAATGGGAAACAACTTTGCTTGCAAAAGGATTATAACTCATCTGTTGTTGTCACTTCAAAATGTATCTGCATAAATGATGATTCTCTTTGTCTTGATGATCCACAAAGCCAATGGTTCCAACTTGTTGCAACCAATGTTTAGTTTGGACTAACCAGTTGCTCTATTATATTACTATCTTTATAGTTTTGTCTTATTGAATTGTTTTATCACTATAGAACTTTTAATGTTATTTTGTAACCTTCTATTAGATTCAAAGATAATAGTTGATGCTTCCAATAAAGTAGAGAAGATCCTACAAAACTTATGTTGCATAATATTGCAAGTGTAGTTTCATTTTTCATTTTACAAACTCTTGTGTTCGGTTTAGTTAGAGACATGCAATAAGGTTGTTTATGTAGTAGTAGGGGTAGTCCATTTTTAAATTCAGGAAATAATAATTAACATTTTGTAACAGTCCAGTAAATGATCTAAACTAAATTAATGTAACTATTGAAAGGTTTTCAGTTATACTTTGTTAAAGATAATTATTGAAAAAAAACAACTAGTTTGTAACTGCTGAAGTTTATGAGGATTCAATCTCAGTATTGAAATTTGATAGTCCATGATTCCTAGTTCAACTGACACAAATATCGAAATTGTTAAGCCGCACGCCTTAACTGAGGTTCAAACTCCGGCCCTTCCAATTGTATATGTGAGTTCCAATAGTTATTTGTCATTTCGTCTATCTACCCAAAAAAAAGTATTGGTATTTGATAAGCGTCTCGAATTAAATGGAGCCACTTATAAATTGGTCTTCTCTCTATCATTGTAGACATGTCCAATTCTGCTCAAATTTACAAATATTTTCCTTTTTATGTGTCTTTAAAAAGGAGAGAATGAGAGAAAAAACCAATTTTGTATCAGTCTAGTAGTGTACCTCTCTCATCAAACTTGAATATGGGAAAATCATAAAATTTTAATGGGTTTTGCTAAGTTATTCTATTAGCATTTGTTAAAAGACACCAACTAATTTTTATGAAGGTGTCTTTTAACAAAGTTATAATTAAAAAGTGGAAATCACACCTTGAGTTGTGGGTTGCTAAAAGACACCTTCATGGATGGCTTCTAACAAAACCCAATTTTAATATACATGTTGTTAAATGCTTCCACTAAAATTATACTTGGATGGTTTAAGTTTTACAAACCTTGCATTAGAAGTGTTCAAATTTGACCAACATATATTAAAGGCTTGGATTGAAACCATAATGATGCAAAACACAGAACAAATGCAAAAGTGGAACATCAAGCACCAGTGGTCTAGTGGTAGAATAGTACCCTGCCACGGTACAGACCCGGGTTCGATTCCCGGCTGGTGCACTCATGAGAGCTATGATGAAAATGTTTGTGGTGGGTAACATCACCTTTCCTGAAACACTGGATGAAAAAATTTACCTCTGAGCTCTCTGTTTTTTTTTTTTTTAAGGTCATGATCGTTTTAATTATTTTGCTATTTTGCAGTTATTAGATGTCAATTATTAGGTCGAATAGTTTCTAGCCAAATTCTAGATTATTAGATGCCCTTTCTCTTGAGAAAGAAAAGAGTTAATAATAATAAGATTGTTTGTCATACAAAATAAACCGTACAGTACTTTTTTTTACTTACTAAACAAACTGCGCCAAAGTTGAATACTTGAAAGAGAATTAGAAGAAGAAAAATGGAAACGCTTGTTAACCCTTTTTCGGTGTTAGAACTTGACGCTGACGATAGCACCATTCAACCTCCTTCTCTTCCTTCTGGTATGCTACTCTACCCTTTTATTCAATCTCCACTTATTAGGGTTTCAATTTCTTTTTCTTTTTTCTCTTTTCAACTACAACAGATGTATTTGATGCTAGCATGTTCATTTTACTGCTCAAACTCCTCCATCTCCAGAACCTAAGTGGGGATGCAGGAAGAAAAGAAACAGATGCATTTATAAGCCTTTAGTGAATCTGATTTCAGTTTCTTGTATATCATTGCTCAATGCAAGATTCTGTTATGCAGCCGATTAAACACCTATGCTTGTATTGATGCATCTTCTTTAGCCTTTTTTTGGACCAATGCTTACATGTGGTTGTGTTATTATTATGTTAATTAGTATGTTTTTAAAGAAGCAGCTGCAATATACTTTCTTGGTTCAGGTAGTGGTGGAAAGAAAGCTAATGGCAAAGCTTTATCAGTGAAAAATGAGAAACAAGATCAACACAATCCATATTTGTCTGATTACAGGTTACCTCTTGTCTGGATTGACTTGGAAATGACTGGTGAGCATGTAGAATGTGTTACTTCCAGAGTGGCAAAGCTCTCGATCACTACATTGAAACTTCTGGTTAAACTTTTTGTGTGTTTGCAGGTTTGAATATTGAAGTGGATAGAATTCTGGAGATTGCTTGTATAATTACAGATGGAAACTTAACCAAATCGGTGGAGGTATATATTTATTTGATGTTACGTTTTGCATGCTTGCTGTTTTTTATTTAGAGGATTGTCTTCTTGCATCACTATATTTTGAATGAGATTCTACATTTCCAGTCTCTAGCTACTAAATTCCCCTTTTTTAGGCTTATTTCCTCTGTTTTTCTATGGGAAAACTTGTTTATTCCATAACACGCCTTGCCTGACCTTTAGGTGCTTGTAAGTTAGAACTTGTTGCATCATACTGAGTGCTAGTAGAGTTTAAAACACCGTTAAACTTATATGATCCTTCAATAAATTGATATGTAGATATTAGCTTTAACTTATTAGTTGTTGCAATATAGAAATGATCCTTAAATAAATTGATATGTAGATACTAGTTTTAACTTATATGAGAAGTTTATTAAAAAAACCTTGTAGTTAATGTACTTTTCTTGTAATTTTTCTTTCTTAGTGAGTGCTTCTTGAAGAGCTAATCGAGAAGGGTTTTAAGTATAAAATACGCACCTTTTCATTATGAATTTGTAATATTATGAAATTTATCAGGTTTTAACTAGTGATCATAGCCTCCACCCTTATTTGAAGGAGGAGGGGAAGTGTTACTAGATCAAATATTTGTAAACAGAATCCATTGTTACTAGATGGAAGTGTTAGTTGTACTTTATTACATATTTGTATCTATTTTGTTAAGTAAAAAACTGATTTAGTATGGATGATCACATTGGATTGTGTTTGAAAGAAATTATCTACTATTTTAGGGTCCTGATTTGGTCATACATCAAACTAAGGAATGCCTTGACGGGATGGGAGAATGGTGCAAAAGTCATCACGCTGCTAGTGGTATGTAGATGTTTGATGCTTATGTTAATTTGCATGTTTATTTGTTGGTTCTCCTTAACATTATTAAATCCCTTTTTTTTCCCTGTTGAATTGAATTTTGAATGGTATTGACAACGGTTTTCAATGAATGTAGGGTTAACAAAAAAGGTGCTTCAAAGTACAATCAGTGAAAGTGAAGCTGAAAAACAGGTTTGTAGTAACTTTACCATACCATGCGATTGCAACGAACTCTTTTTTCGTGGGAACTTACATTCTATTATGTTAAATAGCAACAATATTATCATATATTTGTTTTCTTTTTTATTTCTTAAGAATGTGTGATAGATGAAATGGCTAAGCTGGTCTGTTAGGCTTGTAAAATCCCAGCATCTCTGCACGGAATTGACCCTCATTAGAAATCTTTTGGCAACTATTAGACAGTGTTTTTTCCTTTCACTGGACATGTTATCTTTTCTCTAATGATTCATGATGCTGGCATAATTGTTTGAAACAAATGTATTACTTAGGCAGTTTGCAATCTCACATCAGGAGATAATTACATTTACAAACATTTGCAATTTCCAAATATCTTACTAAAATTATCAAGAAGAGATAATAGTTTCTCTAAAGAATGTGGCAGATCCTGCACTTGCCCAGAGCTGTTAAGTGTTAGCAATTCCAACTTACACAAATGGGATTTAGTATCCTATGCCTATATCAAACCAATGATGTCAATGCAAATCATATTATGATATTATGGCTTCGATACCTTTTTCCTGTTCATTACCCTTTGATTTGTGAGGCAACTGATTAAGTTTTTACTTTGCAGGTTATTGAATTCGTTATGAAACATGTTGGAGGTACTTACAAACCTCTCTTGGCAGGAAATTCGATATATGTGGATTTTCAATATATGAAGGTATCTAGGCTACCATAATAAAATAGTCAAATAGTGTATTTGTGAATTTTATGTTTCCACATTGTTGAAACATCGATTCATGTGTTGATATGGTCATCTGTAAATTCTTGGTATCATCAGTTTTATTTGAGGCCTATTATTCCTATGTTGAAATGTTTCATTACCTGTCTTAACTTCGATTTCGCAGAAATACATGCCAAAATTGGCGGAGATCTTCTCTCATGTGGTTGTTGATGTTAGTAGTATTTCAGCTCTTTGCATTCGCTGGTATCCTAAAGGTGAGAAATTAAACCTTACTCATGTATGATGAACCTTTCTTTGGTAATTAGTGCATAGCCTTTCAATAGATGAGAAACAAGGACATAGTTGGTTTCTGGTTATATGGTCCTTGTTTATTGATTCTTTTTAGAATTAAATATATTTTTGGACATTATAAAAGTTTGATAGTAGTTGTTCAAAAAAAAAAGTTTGATAGTAGTCTTTACAAAAAAAATTATTCATTTTTAGTCCTTTTGAGAATACAAAAATTGTGTACTTATATGTAAAGGATTATGATTTGTGCAGATCAGAAAAAAGTACCTTCAAAACAAAAAAGGCACAGAGCTCTGGATGATATTAGAGAAAGTATTGAGGAACTTAAATACTACAAGGCAAACATTTTCAAGCCAAAGGTCAAGAAATGATAATATTGCGAACAAGAAAACATGTGAATTTTGACAAATGCAAACCTCATTGTTATGACAGGTTTATGCTCCAACAGGTTTATGCTCCAAGCAAATAGACCTTGATATTGGATGATGAAGTGTATTTTTGGCAGTTGGTGTACAATCACATTTGAAATTATATTGAGAACTCTGACATTTAAAATTAACTCGTTTCAGTTGTTGTACAATCATATCATTGTCGATTACAGTGACCAAAAAAGTGTTTTGCTTATGCTAAATGCGATGATTTTGAAATCATATATCAGAGGATTGAACAAACAAAGATATTGATTGGTTCACATGATTTTTTGTTTTTTTTTTGGCACAGGTTGCACCAATGATAGTTTTTTGTTTTGACAAATGAACCAATGATAGTTAAATTTATATTTATACGAAAAGTGAAATTTCAGTTAAAACAAAAGTTAAAATTTATATTTATATAAAAAAAACTTTTTTATAGAGATGACCAATTTTATGCATATAGACATAGAATTTTGTAAATGTTTTTTTGGCAAATCTAGACATTCCAGTATATAACTGAAAACTAATCATTCAAATAACAATGAAAACTAATCATTCGAGATACTGTCGGTGCAATGAGGATCTACTTTTAAGCTGAGTTTACTCCACTCAAGTATATCCTTGAACCTATTTGCTTAAAGGATTCAAGCTCTTTTCACTGAGATCAACTTATGTTAGTTGGAACCTTAAAAACAAAAAATCTTACTGGCTCAAAATGATTCTTACAAGGGATTTTTAACCAATTTTCAATCAATTCGGTCTATTTTTTATATATCGATTCTGAAACCAGTTGGTAATTTGAATTTAAGAAACCAAACACTAGTTCTCAAGCAACCAACCAATCCAGTTTTCACAGCTTAAAAAGCATTTGTTGCCAACCTTGAATTAACCAAAAGAAGAGAGAGCAACTAAGAAACACAAAAAAGAACATTCTAACAGTTCTTTATTTTCATAACAGAACATACTACATTATATCAATGTACTGAAAACCTGCCTTAAAAAAAGTATTGAGAGCCCTCTATAACATTAAACTGCACTGTTGCATAGGAATTGAACTTGATCATGTTCATCAATTAATACATTGCTAAGATGGTGATTGCATTCAACTCAAAACCTCACCCTAATGAAACACTAAGAAATTCTATAAGCCTTTAAACTTTGACTTCATTCTTCTCAAAATCTGGCAGTAACAAGTGACATGATCCACAGATGGCGCCAATAACTTGAGCAGAAACCAAAAAAGTTGTCACATAAAAAACAACTTTCTCAATTCAATGCCACACCTGCAAGCATCAACGCCACAAAAGACAACTTTTATCAGAACAGAATGCAAGAAGAAAGATAGACTTGTGCCCTGTTTAGATGAACAGCTTAATTAATGGTTTATAGCATGCACACTTGTTCTTATGTATAAGCTATTTCTATAACAAGATAAAATCAAGTCAAACCGTTTTCATAAACTATCATGGAAAATATATGGAAATAAGGAAACACCAATTTACGGAAATAAGCTAAACCAATTATGGACATGTCATAAGCTGTTTCCGTAAGCTTCCAAAACAATTTCTCAAGTGCTTGTGCCAGCAGATAAGCACAAATAAATAGGCTAATCTAAATAAACCCTTAAAACAATTTAAATTACTATTTTCTCCTTCAATGTTGTGGCAGAGGAAAAATATGGTACATAATATTTTTACCTGTTATATGCTACTTCACTGGAAACTTGACTTCACAATAACCTGCTGAGATTCTTGATAAGTAGTTTCAAATTCTTTTTGGTACTTTCATCGCCAGTAAAACCTACCATATCAGAGGTAATATTCTGCAGACATACAACCAAAAAAAAAATCATGAGAAAAAGTTTTTTCACAATAATTAGATTTAATCAGTTTTGAAATTAGAGTCAAACCTCAATGTTCTTCAAGGTAAATATAAGTGTGTGTATGGACTTCTGGATCAGCTCAGCATTCTCATTGGTCATAATCAATGAATTCGCCCTTCTGGATACACACAAAGGGAATATTTCAATTAGTTACCATGTTTCAAGAGAGTTGAATTAGTCATCATACTTAGAGAATGATCTAACTATCAATGTGAAATACACAGAATTTTTGAATCGGTTAAATTCTCACAAGTTGCATATTAGGATAAACATAACAGGTTAATGATTTTTCTCATGCAGTGGATGTAATAATAAGAGAACTTCATGTGAAATTTCAGTTTTAGGGTCTTCAACTGAACGGGTTATAAACGCACAGATCTTATCATATAAGGAGATGTCCTTATCAATATACGAATGGCAACTGATTTAAACTTAGAACGAGGGCATCTGTGTTCCCGAGCAGGCCACACAGCCTCATATTTTTCCCCTTAAATCTCTGACAAGTCTCCACAATCATAATTTATATCAAGAGGTTATTGAGTTTGTCACATCCCCTACACAGCTACATGTATGCAATTATGCATGATAGCCAAATTAGTCGTACAGAGAAGTCATTGGTGTTTAGGCAACTGACCTCAAATCATCAGAAGCTTGGGTAAGGCTTCGGGTCAAACCCTCAACTTCCTTCAATAGACCGCTATCACGGACCTCGGCCAACAAAGGTTGAACATCTAGAGCCATGGCTTTCATCTGAGGCATCACTACATCAAAACGAAAATACGGGCATGAGAATGCATCATATAGTAAAGGAATAGAGAGATGACACATGACTACCATAAAGCTGCAGACACATATTTAGACACCATTATCATTTTTAATAATTCATTTTACGGCATTAATGAACAGAGAATTCTTATTTCTAAGGCACTAATGAACAATCTTTTATCAATTTAACTCCTACTAAAGTCAAAGATTATGTCCAAGACATCACCAATAGAAGTTAGGGTAAGAGAGGCACATGGAAGAAACTATTTCTTCATTCATTATCATGCATTAATCCATTTTCTATTGGCATGAAAATTGTCCGAATCAACAATATGATCAAGAAAATTATTTCCACATGCCAAGCACACAAGTAAAATAACATCACACCTGTGTAAGAAGTGGTCTTGCTTCTTCCATAACAGCGAAAACTCGTTCAGCCAATGAGTAGCTGTTGACGATACCAATTCCCTCTACATCTCGTCCAAGACGGGTGTATATTCCCACCATTTCATCCAAACTTACTCCTTGGTGACCCTTGATCTTTTCTCTATCGCACACAATGAGACCTTCTTTAGCACATTCTTTGTCAAGAGGACCAACTGAAGGTGTCGGTATTGGATCACGAGGATTGATGTCAATTTTAGTTTCCATCAAAAGACCTGACTGGTTAACCTCAATGAATGAGTTCTTTGGTATAATTGTTTTATCGTCTTCTATCTGCAAATTGAAAAATTATGTTTAATAGAATCCAAAAACTAAAAAAATGAAAGTCAAACCAACGCGCAAGATATTATTAACACTTGGATACTAGAGCATGGTTATCAAATCAAGATTCTAACCGTGAATCGAATCTTATTATGAAGTGTAAGATACATTGTCAATTTATCAAAAAAAATATATGTTATTTTTAAGAAAGAAACAAAAGACATAACAAAATTATAAGTTGGTATATCATAGTGAATCGGGATTCATCGCACTGAAATGGGATTCATGTCCAAATAGATACACACTAGAGATTCGTATTGATTGGTTTCAATTTAGTACCAATTGAGACACTAGTCACATGTATCATAGGATATTTATAACCATGTATTAGAGTCATCAATGAAATTATGGTACCGAAACAAACCTCGACAACTGCCTCAATACTTTTCAAGGAAGGATTAACGCGAATGACATTGCCAACAGTGACCCCTCTGATTCTCACAGGTGTTCCGGTGCTTATACCACAAGCTTGAGCAAACTCGAAAACTGCCGTGTACTTTCTGAATTTGGAATTTATTTGGAAAGCTCTCAACCAAGCCATACTGAGCACAAATAGTATTGTACCAGATACCAAAAACAGTCCAACCCCGCCTTCCCAGACACTATTACGACCGAACCCAAAATCACTTAATGGAACCAGTGTTTGCTTCCAAATACGTCTAGGAATGTCGAATACAACTGCAAGTGGATTCTTTGTTTCTGAACTAGATGAGTGTTTTTTGACATTGCCTGTATCAGAAGATATAGCTCTAATCTTGGTGATTTTCTTCCGATTTCGAATTGAAAGCGGCGCGAACTTTAATGAGTTGCCTGGTAGAGAAATCAGACATGAAGAGACAGAAGTTGGCAGTGATGAGAGATGGATTGCAGGGTTCCCAACCATCTTCAAACCAACCTCCTTGCTCAAAACTCAAAAGTTCTATCTTTCAAGGAAAAAAAAAGTTTTGATCTGCAGTAACTGCACAATTGAACTAGAAATCAAAATCATATAAATCTTAATCGGGAATCAATTCATAAAAATTGAAAAAGGGGATAAAAAAGTAAACCCAAAATAACATTAATCAATTATTTAATTCCAAATAATCTAATAACAAAAGTAATTTAACACAAAAAAGAATTCAAGAAACAAACAACAACCAAGCCTTGTCCCACTAAGTAGGGTCGGTTACATGGATCAAATTACGTCATAATGTCCTATCATAAACCATATTTCGATCCAACTAATTAATCTCTATATCATCTTAATAGTTTCTCCTATAGTTCTTCTAAGTCTTCATCTGACTCTAGCCATTTGATTGCCCTCCATCTGGTCTACTCTCCTTACTACATAATCAACATTCAACATGCCCAAACCACCTAAGCCTATTTTCCACAATCTTTTCTACTATAGTTGCTACCCCAACTTCCTCTCTAATGCCATTTCTAAACCTATCTCGTATAGTCTTACAACACATAATCAGCCAAAATAACAAGAATCAACTATTCAATTCCAAGGATTCTAATATCACAAGTAAAAAAATTACACAAGATGAATCCAATAAACAAACCAAATCCAAAAAGATAGTTATTATAGTTATAATATCAGGGTTAGGATTACAAAACAAAAAAAAAACCTTTAAAAATTTCACCTTTTCCATAATGTGAACATTAATATTATAGCAGAAATGAAAAAGGTAGCAATTTGAGACCAAATTAATATTGGGTTTGACTAATTATCACCCTAACCATGATCCCAAGAAAAATTAAAATTACATGCAAAAAATGCTACAATTTCAGAATATGATGTATAGACATAAAGGTATGATATTGAAGGTAATGAAAATCATGAAAAGTTGATTATTTTGGATGAATGAAAAATTTAGAGAGAAAATTGAAGAGCCAATTAGAGAAAAGAATGAAATTGAAGTGTAGAAAAGAGTGGGAGTGTGAAAGGGTACGTACTTTACAGTGCTGATGGAATAGAGAGAGAAATCTAAGAAGCATGAATCATAGACATCACCGAATCGAAGAAAAACGTGAAGTAGACAAAAACGTGTTGTAGTTACATTCGAATATTCATTCGGATTTGTTTGGTTGGAATGGGAAAAAAAATAGTTTTGGCTTAAACCAACTTTTGACCTTCAAATTTTCGTAAACTTGTGATTTAGGTCCTCAAAGTTTAAGAATAACACTTTTGGTCCTTATCTTTGGTGGCTTTTGCAAAACTTTGATTTTAAGTGTTATAAACACTTTTTTTTTAACACTCGCTCTTTTTTTTTGAGGGAAACTCATGTGGCTCATGCACTTTGAAAATGAATCTGACATAAAATGGTGAGACTCACATGAATTTTACTTAATAAAAGAATGATCGTTAGAGAGATAGTGTTCCTAACAATTTTCTTGTGTAAAAGGGGCTAAATATGGGGGGCCAAAAGTATCATTTTTATAGTTAGGGGGTCAAAATATCGAGTTTGTAAAAGTTGGGGGGTTAAAAATGCGTTTAAGTTAACAATATTTTGACAAAAATAAGAGAATAATTAGATAACTACTTGAATGTGTCGCTAAGTTTTAGTTCAATTGACAAAAATATCAAAATTGTTAGACCAAACACTATGGTCGAGGTTCGAACCTCACTTCTCCACTTATGTGTGTTATTTCTTTTTCTTTTTTTTTAAGGAAATAGTTGTTATTTCTTGTTAATCAGTTTGAATATATATTTAGTTCATCTGTTTCACTCAAGATAAATTAGGGATAAATTATTAATTGAAGGTACATTTTGGAGTGTTTCTAAGGTTCTTAAGTCACAAATGTAAATATTTTATATTGGATTTAATTCATATTCACTTTTTCTGTAAATACTTTTTTGTTATCAATTTATTGTATTTAGCATATCATTAAAAATATTTGATTTTAATCGAAACTAATTCAAATTTTACACAAGTGATTGATTGTGATTGGCTGATATAGAAAATGTATCAAACTTAAACTTTTACAATTTCAAGTATCTTTAAATATTTTGTTAGAAGAAAAAAAAAAAACTCAACCATTATGTATTTTTATTAAAATATTAACGTGCTATATTTAATTTGTGTAAAAGGAGTAATAATTTTTATCATAGTCACTAAATCAGTAAATTGGTGCTTATATAAAAAGAGGAATGCTAGCAACGCTTACTCTTTTATTGGATGAAATCAATGTATGTCCTACCATTTTATGTGGGTTCAATTTTCAAAATATAGACTCACAATTATTTAAACAAATAAGAGAGTGAGTATTAGAGAGAGTGTTCAAAAGAGAAGTGTTGCTAGCATTACTTTATAAAAAATAATCACTAAATTGGCCCACCTTTAACATTCTTCGCATTTTTAGCATGATAATTAACCATTGCCCTCATGGCAATGGTTAAGGAAGCCAAAAGTAGCATGTTTGCATTGGTTTCAACAACATTTTGACTTTTAAAAAGTTAAATTTATCACTTTTCATCATTTTCTAATACTATATTTCTATTTTTATCTCATTATCCAATGCTCCAAGGGCAATGGTTAGCATTCTCCTTAAATTGATTATAATGCGCACCAAGTCACCAAGCAATGTTCACAAATGTGTTTGACGAATACCGTCCAAATATTTTCAACATCATTTCTTTTAGTTCACATTTTAGCTAATTTCTAATGTGACGAAAGCATTGGGAGAAGGTGGGCACTTAGGTATAAGGCTGGGAAGATGAATGGCATACGAGTGGAAAGAGAAGACTATGTAATAATGACACTTCATATTAAAGACGCATTTTATTGTCCAACATGATGGTACAACTTACATGCAATAACTATCATTTTATCAAATCATTATAAAGTATTTACGCGTCACTGTCATGATCGGTGTTTGTGTCTACGTGAGAGCGATCATGAGCCCCATTTTTATTTTTCATTGTATAAACTTTAATTTTGAGTAATGATATTTATCGCAATACACTTTCTAACACTCTTTCATTTGCAAAATTCAGAAAGATACATTCTAAAAGGATTAGCACTTGTGTTACAATTTTTCGCTATGCAACATCACAGATTAGATTGCTCACACTTAGACCAGTACCTTTCACTTTTCATCTCCTGACAACTCTTTCTCTCAATCTTTTGTCTTTGTGTACATCATTTGCAAGTTTCTGTAATGAGCTTTACCATTTTATTAATAACATTAGTTCTAATATCCTTATTACAACCGTCCAAGGTGAGATTCAAACCATGTCCCTTATAAAGTACAAAGTCAAGCTCTAACCAGTGAGTTACACCTCTTGGACATAATGAACTTTACCCTATGATATTTCTCGTTAGAAATTCGCAGTAAAGGAAAAGAGACTATTTTCAAATGAAGATTAATAAATAAATATATACAATATACAAACTATCTTATATATATTGTTTCATGAACATTACAAAAACTCTTGGTTCTAAAATTCTTACATAAACTTCATGCTTTACAAAAAAATAACAGCATGCAATACAATATATATATCAGTAATATGTAAATGTCCAAAACAAACCTACAAGAAGGAAGCTGAAGGGGAAATAACGAATAAATAAATTGACTTCAGACATTAAGAATATTATACTTTGATAATGACATTAATATCATTTTGCTTCTTGCTTTTGCATATCATCTTCTGTTTTCCAAACAACACCCTGCAAGCTTGTTGAAAGTTTTTTGTAGAACTGCAAAGGGTGAGGCAAATGGTTTTCAATAAGAATTCAAAATGATGACAAGTGTCGCACGTACAAATTCCGTTATCATGATATATTATGACTTAAGTAATTATACACCAACGGTAGAAGTATGTTTTACACACGCATTCAATTATATTTTACTATCTCGGCACAATTCTTGCATGTTTTAAGAAATTATATCACGATGTCGCAAAAAGTGAAATATGATTGGAATATTATGACATGGAAAAAAATGAAATATGATTGGACGTCTGTGTACAATTTGTCTACACTGTCAATGCATAGAACATTCATTTTTGAAAGGTGGGAGTCAGAAAAAAGATTAATTTTGATGCACTCTCAAGGTGAAACTTTTTACACTGCCAACCAATTACAAAACATCATTTGTAGGACTTCTAAGGTGGATATGATTCGAGTCAAATATTTTCGAATGATTATATTTACATTGTCAATGCATATCAAATAAATTCATCAGAAAATGTAGAACAATTAAACAAAAGAAGGGGTAGAAGGAAACCTTATGGAACTCCAACGTATCTCCTTTTGCTTTCCTTACTTCAACCATGTGAAGAGAAGGTGCCACTTGAAATACCTATTTACAATGACAAACTTAATACAAGAATATGACATAAACGTGTACCATGTTATGAAAACATAAAAATGAAGATCATATACCTCTGTGGCAACATTAAGGTTTCCTTTCCTACCAGCTTTCGAATTTGCAAGCCTCATCTACAGGTAATGGTTTATTAAATACACAAATCTACAGACATCAGTTCGAGTAGAAGCCGACATTGATTTGCAAAAAGTATGGCTTACCTTGAAATTTTTCTTCTGCACATCAAAGCCAAGAGGTTTAGCAGCTTCTTCAATCTTGCTGATTATCTCATCTGCAGGAGATTGCGACGTGAACCTTGTTTCCCTTTTAAATCCCTGTAGTCAATGATATAAAGAATAAAGCAACACAAAGTTAACTAGTTTTAACAAAAACAAATGCTCGTTTATATGTTAATGAATATGCATGCTTTTCCTTGTATTTGAATTCTTAGTCTCTTTTTGAAAAGGTCAAACCGCTAGCTAATAGCAGATAGCTTATAGTGTTTAAGCTTGTATGATCAAAATAGGGTTGTTTGGTAACGATCTTCTCTCACGGGCTTAAAGCATTTTTTCACTAACGGTGTTTTTTGATATTGTACTTTAAGTAGTGTGTGACCTTGTAGTGTATCATTTTTCTTTATTTTTACCCTCATTATCTTAATTTGAAAACTTTAAACATTAAATAAACATATTTTTTATGTCATTTGTATCAATTACAAACCCTTCAGATTCAACCAGCTTATATGCTATAAGTTATAAATTCATCTGCTATTAGCTAGCTTATTTATCATGTGCTACTTTTTACCAAACAAAGCTTAAATATTCATCACAATCATGGAATAGCTCGGAAAGAATCTTATTATGTGAACTTGCAAACCTGTTCTACATCAAACAAATTTTCAAGATTCAGCCCTCTAGACATGGAAATCAACTCAAATGCATTCATGGATGTTGGCTGCTCTTCTTTCTTTTCTGTCACATGGTGCTCCTGTATAGACAAAATCCTTTATGATACAGTGTTCCAGAACTTAAATAAAATCAAATATCAAAACCATATTTAAAAAATGTTCAACGTACTTCCGAATCTTTAAAGACAGCTTCTACATCGTCGAGGTTGGTTTCTCCACTTTCCTCAAAAACTGGAGGCTTATAATCTTTCTTAAACCATTCATCGTCCAAAATCTCAGCCATGGTGATACGCTGCCAAACAGTTGAGGTAAGTCAGATTCGTAGACAAAAATTTAGCTAGTTTACGTAAATATATACATGACAAAGTAGATTGATGATTAGTTTTTTTTATCTTTAGCCTTTTGTTCGAGTAGGGTATTAGCTAAATGTGCTTCTAACATTTTAGGGTCTGTTTCGTTTAAGAAAACATTTAATATTTTTATTTATTGTTTTTACTTTAAATTGCAAAGCTGTCCCTTATTTTTACTGTCTTCTGTTTTCACTATTACAAATATTTGAAAACAAGAAACATAGTGAAAACAAGGGGAAATTTTTCAATTAAAAGTAAAAACAAAAAATGAAAATAGATAAAGTTTTCTTAAACCAAACTGGCCTTAAAAGATCGATTAGCATGACTAACATAACCATGGAATCAAACCGATGCAAAGTACAGGGGGGCCAAAATAGCCCTTACAATCGTTAGATTACAACTATATTATTAGACAGCGGCTATAGCAGCACTATAGCAGAGCATAATTTTAACAAGTCACTATCGTTCCGTGATTTGCTATTTAGTACAAAATGCTGTCAAATAGCGGCGCTATAGCATTGTTGCGTAGCATAATTTGAACTAACCACTATTTCCGAGATCAGTAATTGATAACACATGATTACAAACATCCAATTTTACATGGCAAGATGCAAACAAATAATAAAATGTTGTTTCTTACAGTCATGGGATTGGGATCCAAGATTCGAGTTATCAATTTCCTCGCACTGAAAGAAAGCCACGGGGGGCAAGTAAAGTCAGCCGACGAGATCTGTGGATCAAGAAACGAAAGTCATAAAATGAAAACAATTGAAAGAGTAAAATTGGAGGGGAAAAAATGTTCAAATGGTGCGCACTCACTTTTTTATACAGTTCCATAAGATTAGGGTCATCAAAAGGCAAGTAACCTGCAACCAATACAAAGAGGATCACTCCACAAGACCACAAGTCTGCAGTTGCCCCATCATAGCCTCTATCATTAAGAACCTATATATATAACAAGAAATATATATACTTAGAAAGTGACTCAATATATGAATTTAGAAATATACACGACAAGGTAACATGAAATAATGCGGCATTTGTCTTCACCTCTGGAGCAACATAATTTGGAGTTCCACATGTAGTATGGAGAAGTCCATCATCCTGTAAAGAAAACCATTTTGTAAGATATGAATCAACCGGTTCGATGCATGAGAACTTCATCGAGTATAACCACCAAGAAAAGAAAAACTCAGAAGGCAATGGACCATGCTTACCCTAACTTGCTGGGAGAGTGCACTTAATCCGAAATCGGAGACTTTAAGGTTACCATAAGCATCTAATAGCAAATTTTCTGGCTGCACAAAGTTCATGAATAGCAATGAAATTTATGTTAGAGTCTATTTTTTTATTATATCAATGCATTGTTCTGGCATCAGCATATAAGCATGTTTGACAAATTGCTCTTACCTTTAGATCTCTGTGATAGACACCTCTGCTGTGACAATAATCAACAACATTTATAAGCTGCTGGAAATACCTACGTGCATCAGGTTCATTCATCCGTCCATGGTTTACCTTCACAACAAAAATTCCATTAGACACGTACAATATTTTCCCCCATACAGTTAAAGATGGAATTCATGTATTTTGATCCAACGCAACGACATTTAGAATACCAAAAGATTGTGATTGAATAAGAAAATAAGGCTCATGATTTGTGGACTCCATATGTCGCCAATTAATCACCATTTTGAACTGATTGAAAATGAAAAAACAGGATTTCATTTACTCACAATTTTGTCGAAAAGCTCCCCGCCAGTCACAAACTCCAAAACAATATATATTTTTGTCCTGCTTCCCATGACCTGTAAACAAAAATGTTTCAACATTAGAATCAGAATTTGACAAAATAGTAAACTGTGTTGAGAATGAATTTGACTTCTCTTCTTGCAGATTAACTTCCTAATAAAGTAAATTCTGTTTAGTTGGAAGGTATGCACTAGTAAAAATGCTAGAAAATACGCAAACAAGACAACACTATCATCAAATTTAATATCTGGATGGTTGGTGAGATTAATGAAAAGAAATGTCATCATGTCAGCAACCTCATATAGTCGAACAACATTTGGATGCTTGATTAACTTCATGGTAGCAATTTCCCGCTTGATCTGAAAAAATACATTAAAACATATAAGAGACTTGACTTCATCCTGTGAGGGTCTAAGTATTTGTTTGCAATGAACAAAATTTGATGGAAAGAAAAGATCCTGCATGAAAACTGAATTTTGAAAACAGGACTAAGGGCAAGTGCAGCTCATACAGCAAACAATTATGTCATATAAATGTATGTTTTTCAAGAATTAAATGAAGCAAAAGGACTAAAGGAAATCTCCAAAAAACCACCTGCTCAGCCATCTTGTGCTTGAGAACTTTCTCTTTGTCAAGAATTTTGAGAGCCACAGCTTCATTTGTCTCAGAATTCCTTGCAAATTTCACCTTTGCAAATGTTCCCTCACCAATGGTCCTTCCAACCTCATATATACCGACTCTACGCTTAATTTTAGGCTGACTCATTCTCCACGCCCTTTTAAGCTTTGCAGTAAACAGAAATTCTCCTCACTTATAAGGAATCTCTACCTGAAATGCATATCAGAATTCAGTTCCTAAACTAATCCAAAACTTATACACTGAACAGCAATGTGTGTTTAGGAAAACAGTTTAATTCATGTATTAAGCAAATTAGCTAGTAGTTTCAAATTTTAAGTAAAACTATAATTTGAAGTCCAAGATGCAAACTATTTAAAACTATTCCCCCCTTTAAAAGAAATATTCACTAGTTTGGTGTAAGCATGTGCCACTGTGATTTCACCAAACTCGCCGCCAGTTCAGACATGCACTAAGTACTAGAAAATTCTTAGAGATCCAACAACTTTCAACCAGCAATGCAGTTAGAGAGATCTAATTGATGCTAGATTTAAGTTGAAGAGACAAAACCAGAATGATATACCAGAATTCAGCTTGAATATGAAAAAACCAGTCAACTTCAACATTACACACCACAAAATCACAAACTTTAGACACTAGATTTGTATGAAAATTGAAAACCA
>Ga0228711_1000970_pt1 | contig 39814 bp, 17 predicted proteins | sample MedpolnodulmetaG_2_FD_177996 | JGI IMG/M metagenome (GOLD analysis project Ga0228711, IMG submission 177996) | Root nodule microbial communities from Medicago polymorpha collected in Santa Monica, California, United States - brown nodules | ecosystem: Host-associated > Plants > Roots > Nodule...
AGCTTCTTTTATTGTAGGCAAATTGGGTTGATAGCAATTTGGATTGACAAGAGTAAGATGAAAGTGCATGACAATTAGTTTAAATAGAACATGCCAACAAGCTTTTCTTGGCCATCAAAAAATAATGAAACGAGGTGTTTGATAAAGTACAAAGTGGGTCTGAATTAAAACAGAGTACTTAAGTCAATCTAAATGTGCTTCCGGTAGATACATTCCGGAGGTACAAAATCTGGAAAATTAAAATGAACTACCGGATTATATGTACCGGATGTGCTATTAAGGGCATTTTTGAATCTTTAGGGGGCCTAAAGAGATATTGAGGGGGCCTAAAAAGCAATCATCTAAAGCTATTGCCAGATATTCTATCAGATTTTAAGGTAACCAAAAGAATTGATCAAGTGGGCTTTTATAGGAAGTCTGATCTGCATTAACTCGCCTCGCGAGTAACTCCATTCGCCATGGCGAGTTGATGTTTCTTCACCAGTGGGTTTGTGCCATGTCAACTCTAGGGAGTTTAGGCCGCCCTAACGTGCCTCGCGAGTACAATTGTTCGCCATGGCAAGTACTTGACTTCTTAGCTCGCCTTCAGTTCGCCGTTGCGAGTTGGAGGCGTGTGATTCAACATTTTTAGCATACTTTGTGCGAGGTGATTCACTTTTGGTTGGTGCAATATATTCCATTTTGATTTGTTCAAAAAATAAATAATAGATATTTGATAATTTTATCAAAAATCGCGTAAATAATAAAGTTTGTATCCATATGGTTTGTAATTCAAAAAAATAAATAATAGATATTTGATAATTTTATCAAAAATTGCGTAAATAATAAAGTTTGTATCATATGGTTTGTAATTAATTTAGAGCAAAGTGAATTTTTTTACCAATTACATGTGAGCGATTTTATATTCCATGTGAGCGATTTTATATTCCTATAGCAGTCATATACATGAAGAATATCCTAGATCGTGTTTAAATACCTATTTTCCAAAAGTAAACAGTGCCTAATTTCAATTCGTAAAAGGCCAGAGTTTGAGAATCATTAAACAAAAGGATGATTGAATAAGCATATGAACTCAATTGCATAGAATCACGAATTATATAGCTCAAATAGATCAAAAGATATTCATCTTCATCCTAATCTAGAGAGATTCTTCTACTCATGGTAAGAACAAGCATAACAAGAGAGTTTTGGAAATTACACATTAAAATATAAATTTTAATCCTTCAATCTTGTTTCCAAAAGCTGAATTTGTTCCCTTCTTCCTCTATGTGAAAATGTTTGAACCCTTTTCTTTTTGCAGCCTTATAGCTTTTGTAAGGTTTGAAATTTGCTTAAAATTGCTTGGTGCCCAAGTGCTCTTCGCAAGGCAGACCATTGTTGACAGTTGTAATGTGCATCTTAATGTTTTTCTTTTCGAGCTGACCATTTCCATCCTCTTCTAGGATCCTCTCTATTTATAAAAATAAATTAAAATTGTCATTTAAAAAGAGATACATACAAAATATATATTGTGGGTCTACCGACGAATGAGTCCCGCTATCATTGATTATTTTTAAATTTTAATGTGTATTTATCTCTTTAAATTAAAGAAATGGAGGATATCTAAAATGAAGAGAATCTTGAGTCATAAACAACATCCATAATAACACTTACGTCGATAAACATGTTCAATTAATATGAAAGGACAAAACACACCACAAAGAGTTCTGGTTATGGAGAATTTAAGTGTAATATTTAACTTCTCAAAACATTTGTAAACATTTGAACTCTGTACAATATCCTAGCCAAAATCATTCAAGGCCAAATAAACTCTTATGAAAAACTCTAAAAAGACATGAATTATTTGACTATGACATGGAGTCATCACAATCTCAAACTTAGTATGTTGCTTGTCTAGGGGTAGGAATAAACTATGCTGAGTTATGTTTTGCAAGACCTAAGTCTCGTATGTCAAAAAATTTAAGACTAAAGCCTAACCTGTATCCTGTCGTAGACTTACTTTTTAGGTCTGGACCTAGCCTTTCAAAAGCTTAATATGTCATGTTAGCCTGTTAATATGTCGACTCTGTTTGGTAAAAATAGCGGATATCTGATAAGCTAACTGATAGCTGATAGTTTATAGCTGATGGCTGATAGTTGATAAGCTAATTGAAGTGTTTGGTAAAATTAGCAGTTCAACTAATTGATAAATGTAAAATGACATAAAAGGACATTCTTAATTCATACTAAAATTTATATAAATTAATATTTAAGTATTTAAAAGTTAGTAATTTAAATTTATTAATTTAATAAGTTAATTTAATATATCATTTATATTATAAGTTAGTAACCACAAATCAACTGATCCATTTTATAAAAACAATAAAACTTAGCAACCACAATTACTCAAAGCTATTATTAATTTTATTATTATTATTATTATTAATTATTATATGCATTATTTTTATACTGAACTATTTTTGACAACGAAAGGCATAATGTACCAAAAGACTGGTTAAAAATTCTACCACAAAAAAACAACGAAAATAGTAGTATTCTCGTGAAGAAAAAAAATAACGGAATGTATATTCTCCCTTAAAAAAATGAAACGTGTATATTTCATTAAAAAAAAACTACAGAAGGCTACCTTAAAAAAGAACTAGGGAAGGCATTCCTTAAAGAAAAAACAATGGAATAATAATTCATATTTATTACACAATAACTGTTTTATTTTAAGTTATAAGGATAAAAATGGATTTTAGATAAAATAATAAGGGTAAAATTGAAAGAAAATGTGATAAGCTACAAACTCAAATACTAGTTGAAATAGCGTCTGAAAAATAGCTTATAAGGTCGTGCTGAAAAAACATTATCAAAGGGACCTTTTAATATTCTTGTTAAACGTGTTTTGCAATTCCCTTTCACCATTTTGATATGGAAGAAGGAAACACAAAGAAAGGGTTGGAAGGAACCGGCATAGCTTTACCCATCAACCGTCGTTCTAACTTGAAATCCGCTTCCTCCGATGATGATTTCACACAAATCATCACAAACATCAAATCCTCCAAAACTCCCGTAAGCAACCATTCTCACCTCACTTTTTTAATTTTAGGATTTCTCGTAGATATGATTTGTATTTAATTCTCGTGTTTCAAATTTGTTTGCAGGCTGTTATCAATTATGGCGCTTCATGGTATGTTATCACTTCTATCTCAAATTATTGAATTTGTTTCAACTTAACGCACGCACGCTAGGTGTTTGATGTTGGAACTCGTAGAATATGCTGCCACTCCAGTCAAATGTCTGAACCCAAGTATATTTTTTAATTGAATTTTTTATGTTTTGAAACTCATATTCTCGGTGACCTATTTGCGAGGGCTCTACAAAGTTAAAGTTAGGGTTAAATTAGCATCACTTTATTGTTTCCATTTTGTTGAGTATGGATCCTTGGCAGCTGAAGCTGTCTACCGACTACGACCATTGGACTAAATCAACGGCTTTAATCTTAAATTAAAAGTAAAGGAAAGAAATGTAGCTTTCTTCTTCCTCTATGAATTTACTTACGAGGTGTCCGAGTAAGAAAGGAAGGTGGAGGATGTAGTCCTCGGTGGTGATCTATGACAGAACCATCACAGCAAAGTGGTGGCCGACTGACAAAACGATGCTATTAGGCTGCAACGCACGGCGGAGAAGCTACTGCGCAGTAGCGGTGAAGAATCAGCTTAAATTTTTCAGGGTTTAAGTTTCAGTTGGTTATTTTTTATTGTAGAGTTCTGAGTTTTGATAGTAGAGTTAATCTTTTTGGAGCAAATTGCAGAGTTTTATAATAGGAGATTAGATTGAAATAATTGATCCCCTTCTCTCTACAGAGAAATGAACGTCATCTGTGCAAATGTAGATAAACTCATGTTTTGCTAATGCTAATACTACCATTTGCCTACCTGAGTGTTAAAGAGTATAAACAAGAAATGACGAAGGGTTATGAACACCATAAAAAAGGTCATGCAAGCCGCAATTTTTTTTTTCTTCTAATATTTTAATTTTTTTTCTTCCTATTAATATCTAACTTAACCGTTGGATGATGTGGTAGAGAGAGCAACATACATTAGAGTTGCTGAGAATCCATATCCCATTTCCTCCATCCGATAGAGTAGAAACTTTTCAATTGTAGTGTTGTAACGTGTTAATTATATCAATTTTAAGACACGTTGTTTGACAGTTTCTTCCACACAAAATAAAAAAGACATGGTTGACAGTATCACTGATATTATTTTCCCTATTTTTTTCAGGTGTGGCGTTTGCAGTCAAATTCTGCCTGCTTTCTGTAGACTGAGCAACAAATTCCCAAAGCTTTCATTTATATACGCAGATATTGATGAATGTCCGGAAACAACTCAACAGATTCGATACACTCCAACCTTCCAGTTTTTTCGAAATGGTGAAAAGGTTGATGAGATGTATGGTACTGGAGAAGAGAGGCTGCATGATCGCTTGTGGTTGCACTCCTGAAGACATGTTAGATTTAGACATTATGTTTGCAATTTCCTATCATTAACAATTCAATGTATTTCATGTTGAATCCTAATTATTGAATGACTCCATTGGAAACTACTGACGTAGGAAAACTTGTAAACAATTTCATTTTTTTTTTCAGGGATTGTAAACAATTTCATAAATTAACTCCAACGGGGAAATAATAATATCAAATCAATAACATCTAAGTTTACACCAATAACACAAGTTTGGTTGCAAAACTATCAATAGAGTGACAGGAAAATACAACCCATAATAATGAAATTTAAATGAAGTGGTAAAATAAAATAAAAACAAACGAGGTAGCCAATGCTACATGCCCCTGTTGTGCTAACGTGCCCAACTAAGACATCATCATCTCTGTTTCCTTTCCACATCCAATCCCTGAAGCGTATCTTAAATAAGAGATGTATATAGGCATTGAAGCTCCTTTATTTTCTTTACACCCAAAATCAGAAAGATGGCTACGATGATAACCACCACCACTAAAAATGCCATGGTAGCTTGCTAACTCAAGCCTCTGGCTTGAGTATCTTGACAGTCTCCCAGGTGAAATCAGGATCATCACGTCCAAAATGGCCGTAAGCAGCAGTCTTTTGGTACCTGAAGTTGCCACCTCTTTTGAGGTCAAGATTATTGGAAATCATTCCTGGCCTAAAGTCAAAATGCTCTTTAATAAGAACCAAGATGTCCTTGTCTGGAATTTTTCCTGTTTTGTATGTGTCAACAAATACAGAAAGTGGCTCTGGGACTCCAATTGCATAAGAAACCTGCACAATGCAACGTCTTGCAAGCCCTGAAGCTACCACACTTTTGGCTGCTTGCCTAACAATATATGCACCACTTCTATCGACCTTGGTTGGGTCCTTGCCAGAGAAGGCACCTCCTCCATGAGCACCCCAGCCACCATAGGTGTCAATAATGATCTTCCTACCAGTGAGTCCTGCATCTCCATGAGGTCCACCAATAACAAACCGACCAGATGGATTGAGATGGAAGATAGTCTTGTCATCAAGGTATTTTGCTGGGATAACAGGTTTAATCACGTGCTCTTTTAAATCTGCAGCAATTTTTTCATTTGTGACAGTTTCGTCATGCTGAGTTGAGATGAGGACAGTGTGCACACGGATTGGGACCATGGCTCCATTATCATTCTGGTATTCGACAGTAACTTGGGTTTTACCATCAGGCCTAAGCCATGCACATGTTTTGTTCTTTCTAACTTCAGTGAGCTTTGCACCAAGTTTAGTAGCAAGCACATGAGTAAGTGGCATTAGCTCAGGTGTTTCATCTGTGGCATAGCCAAACATGTGACCTTGGTCACCAGCACCAATTTCCTCTGGTTTTTTGGTCAAGTGACCGTGAACTCCTTGAGCAATATCGGGACTCTGTTGTTCAATGTTGACAAGAACTTTGCAGTTATCAGCATCAAGACCAACATCAGCTGATACGAATCCAATTCCTCTGCAAGTGTCTCGAACTATTTTCTCATAGTTCACAGTAGCCTTGGTTGTTATCTCACCAAAGACCATAACCATGTTAGTCTTTGTACATGTCTCACATGCAACCTTACTTTCTGGGTCTTGCTGCAAACATGCATCAAGGATGGCATCTGAAACCTGATCACACAGCTTGTCGGGGTGACCTTCGTTTACAGATTCTGAGGTGAAGAGGAAGGTTTCCATCTCTGTTTTATAAGAAGGAAGAAAAAAAAGGCATGAGAAAAAAATGCATGGTAAGTTATCTTGTAATATGAAGCTAACAATCTTGATTTTATAACAAGTACTATTATAGATTAACCAAACAACAGCTATTCAATTTTTGTTACAGCTGCTATAGATTTTAATTGAATCCATATCAGTAATTTAGAAAGGAGTTTGGATCCTCTGAAAAGTACATAAAATGCTGTCATTGTTATTAATCACAATCAGCTACGATAATGTCATGCAAAAGTTATAATGATAAGGAAAAAAGGTGTATGTGGAGTTGATGATAAAGAGCGGCATGGTTATACAGTTTTTTCCTTGAATATAGATCTGGAAACCAAAAAGTTTATGACTATTGACAGATCCACAGCTGAATGTTTATGACGGTGAATGAGATAAAAAGGAAGTGTTAAGATTGCGTGAAGTTCAAGTTGCTTTGGCAAATAAATCTAAAACCACATTGCCAATGTTTCAGTTATCATTCATATTGGCAAATGCAGATCTGGATGAAGAAAAAAAAGTTTCTGTGACTATTGGCAGATCCATACCTTAATGTTCATGATGGTGTAAAGTCATATATGCAAAAACTACTTGTGATTGCTTTGCCAAATAAATCTAAAACCACAATGCTAATGTTTCTATTAGCATTCATAATCAATACTTGACCGTCCAATCCAAACAATACAACAACAGAATCACAAGTATGAAATTCACAACAAAACGGAGAATAAACAAATAATTCTGCAATATAGATCTATTAGTTCTATAGCAAACAAGAGCAATAATGCAGTATACGTTATTATACACACATATAAATCTCGTACAACATAACGGATCCAAATTGAGAACGGTAATAATTTAATTTCACATACATTGAAATTAACGACGTACATATATATATATATATTATTAACGAAACAAGAAACAACAGAGAAACGCATTCGGGTATTCATATCAAGAACTAAAATGAGACACTAGATCTGAAATAAGGATGCAAGAAAAGCAAGGCATTATAGATTTGGAACCAAGATCTGCTGATAAATAGAAATGGTAAAAGAAAGTTACGTACCAAATGTGGTGGTTGGAATGAGAAGGTAGAAGAAGAAGAAGAGCGACAAACTGTTATTTTATTGGTATAACAGAAAATGTGAGAAAGAGGAAGGGAAATAGAAATGTAGCGGGTTCTATATATAGATAAACGTATATGGGATTCAGAGAAACAGAGTTCACGAATGACTCGCTCTTCATTTGGATTAAACATCGTTTTGCAAAATTTAATCTAAGTTAATTACTCTCACGTGGTTTTTTTTTTAATGACCTATAATTAAATATGAAAAAATATTAAAAAGTGTCTCTGAAACATTGCTTTAAATCGTAACTTTTTATAAAAATATGCGTAATCAATGTATTAAAAATCAAATATTACTACTACCGTTCAAGGTTGTTACCTCCATTCCTATCGATAAGAAATTTTGTCAAATTTTCTTGTCCTTTTTTATATAAGACTCTCTTCAAAAAGTCTAGGTGCATTAATTATTTTTATTTTATTTAAATAAAGGGATTTAAAAGATCAATCATTTATATATCTTACTTATTTAAGGATAATTTTGAAAAGAGAAAAAAATACTTTTTTTTTTATTTTAAAATTCTTGTGCTTTTACAGGAAGGTTTTATACACGCTCTTCAAAATTGACCTACCTCTAGAGATGACCATCAACGGCCAACTCATGGCGATTTCTCTTCTCACCAACGATAATTTCGACGGTGACTTTTTTCACATGTGGATCATATTTTTGATAATTTCTCTTATGATCGATTTGATGATGACTTTTTTCTCACTTATGAATCATACTAGTGGTGTTTTTCTTCGAACAATCCGATGATGACTATTTTCCCGGAGATGAATCGCTAATGATGCATTCTTTTATTTTCGACAATCATTATAATTGTGACTTATGTTACTTCTATCAAATATGATTTTTAAAAAATCTAAAACAAACATGCTCAATTATGTGACAACTTTTGTGGTGGCTATGAATTGTATTTGGACAACTAGGAATAAGTATACTTTTGAGAACATTCATAGTTTAGTATCTGATATGGTGCTTGAGATATGCGAGGTTAGGAAATTCAAGACTACTCATTCTCCCCCTATATATTGCAGATTGGAATGATTCTAAGGTTTGTTGGATATTTCCTCTTAAAGTCTTAATGGTTGGGTGAAACTTAATTATGATGAAGCAATTACAGCGTGGGATGAAGGCAGGGTGGTGGAATTATTCAAATTTCAAAACGCTCAGGGTCAATTCCTTATTACTTATTCGCTCAATGTTGATGTTGACAGTGTTTCAATTATCATGGCCGAATTATTGGCAATTTTTCATGAAATTAAATTGAAGCTGTATCTTATATCAAAAGAAGCTGTATCTTATATCAAAAGTTGGTGTCCTTCAACTAAGCCATTCAGATATATACCATTGAAAATATTAACATGTTGTTGAGGATCATTGATTCTTCCAAAGTTTCTCATGTCTGTTGGGAGATAAACCAAGTGGCTGATGTTTTTGCTAAAGTTAGGAGGACCACTTTTATAATATTTCAAAGTTTCTCATGTCCATTTCATCATTTTTAGAATATTATTATTATTATTTAAATTATCAATTAAAAATTAGTTAAACCTCCATTCAAATATAAACAATTCATAACCATAGGAGGACCAATTCACAATAATAGGAAAAATATTAGACACTAAAAAAACCTTATTCTTACGTTATATAAAAAAAATTATGTTTTAGTGTAGCGTCTTTCAACCCAATTTTACCATTCTTTTAATTATTGTTTACCATTTTATCGTTTTTTGCAAATAAAGTGGAAAGACGGACACTGATGCTAGTAGTAATAATACTTACTCCGTCCCTTTTTATAAAAATAGTTTACAAAAATCGCGAGTATTAAGAAAAGTGTTTGAAGTAATAAATTTGTCATAGATATATGTTACTATTACCAAATTACTCTTTGCCTATAGAGATATTTAATGTTAACTTTTCATATTTTAAAAAAGTAGTAAATGCATCTAGAAATTTATAGATAGTCTTATAATTAGAGCTTATATAGTAATGGAAACTTCTGCAAGGTAATCAATTATTTGGTTTTGAAAATTGATAATAAGACAATTGAAGTTACACAGGCTGTTCCCTTTGACTTCTGCTGTTTCTTCTGTGAATGTGAATAAAAATCTATTCAACCTTCCATCTTGACCTCTATAGTTTCTATACCATCCTCAAACTCTCTCTCTCTCTCTGCAGATTAAAAGAGGAAGAGAGAAAAATATGGGAAGATCTCCTTGCTGTGACAAAGCTAATGTAAAGAAAGGTCCATGGTCTCCTGAAGAAGATGCAAAACTAAAGGAGTACATAGAGAAACATGGAACCGGAGGAAATTGGATTACTCTGCCAAAAAAAGTTGGTAAGTACATGCAAAACAAATCATATCATATTATATATAGTTTTATACTCTCCAAGATGCTTATGATAATAATAGCATGATAATATATATGAATGGATATTTACTTTTTGTTCCTTTGTCATGTTTTTCTGATTGTGATTTTTTTTTCCACTCAGGTTTGACAAGGTGTGGCAAGAGTTGTAGACTAAGATGGCTTAACTATCTCAGACCAAACATTAAGCATGGAGAGTTCTCTGACTCTGAAGATAAAATAATATGCACCCTCTTTGCTAGCATTGGAAGCAGGTAGCCTTCTTTTTCACTTAATTCTCATCTCAACTTTCATTTCTACCATTTTTTATGCTTCCATGAAGGATTAAAACAGCATAGTTAATTTCCAATTGAAGAGAAAAATAAGAGATGCACAAAGAAGTATTGGAAAGTTTTACTTTTCCACTTTTATTATAAAATAGCTTATAAGTGAAGTGCCAGTTTGGATTCAGATTCTCTGGAGTCCGAGATAAAAGAGATTCTCTGCAATCACGCAATCTCAAACCGCTAGTATTCTAAATTTACCAAACTAGTCTACAATTAGACCAAATGCATATATCTTTTTACTTATATTTAAGACACGAGGGAGTAAACCGAAATGTGGAATCTCCTCTCAGATTGGACAAATATCGATCCATATTCAAAAGAATGTGGTCTGTCCTCTGATCAAGATCAAACGGTTCATATTCACAACTGTGTAAATGCAAACAATCCATTTCCCGTTCAATATACCCAGTATTTTGTTCTTTTAGATGTTCTCATCACTTCATGCATTCCAAATTAAGGTCTTGATCTTGAGTGTCAATGTTAAAAACTTACATTATTGGTAATGTTTCAAAATTTTCACAAAGTGCAGGTGGTCAATAATAGCATCTAAGTTACAAGGCAGAACTGACAATGATGTAAAGAACTACTGGAATACCAAGCTTAAGAAAAAAATTATGGCCATGAATCATTCTCATTCAGTGGAGATGAAACCTCAACAAGTTACCCTTTTATCCATCCTTCAAAACTCAACAAAATCATCTCCATCATTATCATTCACAGACAGCTCATATCATCACTCCTATGGATCTTTCAGTACAGGTTCATTCTCCTACTCATCTACATCATCAAGTCTCTTGAGTGGAAATTCTTCTACTTCTGCAGCACAAGAAGGTTTCATTAGTCCCACTAAGAGTAATAGCAAAAACCAAATCAGCCATGTCATAGATCAAAAGCTTGTTGAAGGGTGTGGTGATGCAACTTTTGTAGAGCAGAATAATATTGATTCTGTTGATTACATATACAGTGAGGTGGAAGATAGTGAGAAGTTAATGTTCTCTAATGCTGGTAGTATTAATGGATTGTGGGGAGAAAATCCATTGGATTATGGTATAGATGAAATTAAACAGCTAATAAACACTACTGCATCTACTAGTAGTTGCAACAACTTTTTGTTTGATGACTAAAAGGCAGGAAAAAGTCATGAAGTTGTAATGGATGATGCTGACTATGTGACTAAAATGAACAAGAGTTAAAATTAGACATAGTTTGTGCCTTTGTGAGATTGGTTTTTATGTATTGAATGAATAGAACCACTTTCTTTGTTTCATATAAATTTTAGATGTTTCCTCTTTTGCAATTACATTTAAACCATATAGATGTCACACAAAAAATAAAGGAAGAAACCTAGTTACTTAATTTGAGTACCTTTATCATTCAAATATTAGAAATAGGGCTTGCAGCTGTCTATCGAATTCTATTTTAATGAATGTCTTATCTTAAATATACTTGATATAATCTAACACATATTTTTCACCATTTTTTTCTTCATATTTCTTTTATAAAAAAAGCCAAAGGAAATGAACTATTCTATGCACAAGGTGTACCTAGAATAGAAAACGACAGAAAATCATGATATGCGAGAACCAAAAGCACAATGCAAACAAAAAAAAAACCTCTGAAACAAAAGCTAATGCAACAACTCATAGGGCTAAGCAACACAAGATTCAAAACATACACAAAATTAGGCAGTCATGCTTTTAACCACCATCTGAGCATAATTTTGACGCGGTCAATTAATTGCGTCATCAGATATATGATTCTTCATGATCAAGACCATATTATTTCTTTTTATTCAAATAACCCAATAGCATGTCATCTAAAACGTCATAAAGATAATGTGAGACTCCTTCCGACTTCAAGAAGTCTATTGAACTATTGCGTGTAAAAGATCCTGATTAGATAACACACAAGAAATGTCTAACCAACATATCATTCCTCCACACCTTCCAAAAAAAGTCGCAATCAACAAACAGATGTTGCGCGCTTTGCATCGTTTTTCTTCTTCTTCATATTCGTGTAATCTTATTCTTATCTTACACATTCTTTACTACTTTTTTTAAGGGACTATCTTTATTACTTATCCACTAATCTTTTCCGTATAAAGAAAGGTAGTACTAACTATGAAGTCAGTCGTGGACCTAAATGCAAAAAAGAAAAAAAGTTTATAATCATGTTAAATGTTAATTGCGAACACTAATTATTTTCTCCTCTAAGTCAAGATTCTACTTAAGTAACTAATAAGAGTGTGGTAAGACCTAGATGCCAATGCTCAACCAAACACATGTTGATTAGGACTAATTAGGAAATCAGAAGCAGCACAACACAAACCTGAATAGAAGTGTACAAGTGAAATGCTAAGTGTATGTTTATTTTAAACAATAAACGTAAACGATTTGAAATGAAAGTTTTTCAAAAACCATTAGATTATTCGTTTGATTGCGCAAAATACCAAGATATGTTTTTTTTCTTTCAAAAATCATTAACTTTTCCTACTCATCTTTCATTAACTTTTGAGGGTACATCACTGGTTTTACCATTTTGTCAACAAAAAACACTGGTTTTACATTAAACATGTTTTTTTAATTTTTTTTTTATGATAAACATGTGAAACTTACTTCTAGAATGATAAGGATGGTACATAATATATGTTTCCTCATAATTGGGGCATGGCACGGCAATCATGGAATGACTTTGAAAAAATAATTGTTCTAGATTCGTAGACATCAGTTAGCCTGCAAGGACGTAGCATGTTATGATGGTTAATTATCAGTACAAGACAATACATCATCTCCACTAAATATTTTTTAAAAGCCATATGAAAGCAATACTGGCTATCAAATTTGATCTGAAAGCGAGTTTTCTGTAAATAAATCCAAGTAAGGGGACATGGATTTTAATTAAATATAAATACGGTATTTAATTAAAGCATGCATATGACTCAAAATTTCAACTGATAAAATAATCACTAGTGGATATGACCATAGTAATTGGACTTTAAAAAAGTATTAGCTTAAATATATGAATATCGATGCCTTGTTGCTGATGGTGAATCGTTTAGAAGAAAAAAGATATTAGTTGAATGTTCCAACGGAAGTAATAGAAAAAGTTACAAGATAAAAATGCTTTGACCTCTTCCTTTAATTTGTTTGCTTAGAGTATAGTGTAGAGACTAATAATAGATCAGTTGAATGAAGATGCCGTTTAGTGTAAATTAGTTTTACGTGGATATTTTAAAAGGGTTAATCAAGTGAATGATCATTATAAATATTTAAAATTTTATTTTTAGTCTATAAAAAAAATCAAATTTTTTAGTCTTATAAAAGTTTTCATTAGTATTTGTAGTTTTTATAAAAATTTCCGTCAGCATTTTTTAGTCCTTAAAAATGCTAAAGGAAAAAGTTACAAAACTATAAATTGCAATTTTTTTGAGACTAAAACAAAATTTTGAATATTTATAAAATTATTTACTTAATTAACCTTTTTAAAAGTAACTAAAAAATACTAAATTCTTATTAGATTTCTATACGTAAACTATGAATGTCCTTTTTTTTCCTTCTTTTAATAGAGATTAAAATATCTTATTAGTATCTCAAACAAGACATGATTTCTAATAACCACAAATGTTTTTGTATTGTGGTCACTAAATGTCAAACAATAAGTCACTCATAATAAGCATCTAAAGAGTCGAGCTTCTCAAATGTGAGTTAGATCTTACAGACTGAATTTACGTCTTTCGTTGGACGTTGTTTCATTATATAGTGTTAATGTAAACTATTGAATTTTCAAACATACACTTAATCAAAATAATTAAAACAATTAACCTCAAATTTCTTTGAAGCGTCGTTTCTCTATTTCTTTAATATATTTATTGTTCGATGTTATCACAAAATATTGGATTTCAACATAACAATTGAGGTAATTAATGTCAAAATCGATTAAGTTTTTTTTTCATAAGTTCCTTGTCAAAGATGTTAAATTAGTTGGAAGATGTGTGGAGTAAGTTAAAGTAGTTAAATGTTAGTTAGGTGGTTATAGTTAGTTAACTACTATAGTTAAGTGGTTATGGTTAGTTAACCACTCTAGTTAGTGTCCTAGAGGACTATAAATAAGGACTAGTGTCCTCATTTATCATCTTTGATCAAAATGTTTCTATGTGAAACTTTTTCTCAATCAAAGCCTTTATGACTCTTTTGTTTCCAATTCTCCGAATTCTCAATTTCTCGACAAAAGACAATCCTATTCGAGATACTACTAAAAATTAAATACAAGCACCTCCCTCATTTGGAATTCAATCAAACTTTAATTCAACACTTTTTAGAATCTATCCTATTTTACTAGACTCGTCTCTATTTATTGATCAATTTTTCACATATACAGGCCGGGAGAAAACAAATAACATAGGGCAATAAATTATTGACCTTCCGCACAAAGAAGCTGGAAGCATATACTAAAATCCAAAAGATATGCAGATAATGCGGGCTGTGCTTCAGCTTTAGTTTATATATGGTCGGTTTCACTCACATTAAGCTAGATTGAATCATATATAGTGTAAGAAAGAGTTTAATAGTGGTGGATTGACGGTCCAAAACAATAGATACATACACAACCAATCAAAACATTTATAATTGTTACATAAATAAAATAAAGTTGTTTTGAACCGTCAACCCACCACAATTAAACTCATGTAGAAATACATATGCATACCACTTATACTCCATGATTCTTCTGCTCAACAAAATCCATTATCTTACACAATAGAGACAGGACATGTTCAAATTATTTTACCTGAAAGAAGCTAATTGTTGTGCTCATATGCTTGCTGAATGTGTGTACTCCACTCTTTTATATTACTATAGTTGATTATGTTTCGTGCATATTTCCAATCTATTATAATGTGTGATGTTGGTGTGTTTATCTACGTAATTAGAAGTAATATATGTGAGGCCTTTAAGATTTAGAAGGGAGAGAGTGAAAAGTAGCATCCATTTTTCCCATCATTCCATGGATAAGACCGCCAAGACATAAAAACATGAAGATTTTATTTAATAAAAAGCCTTATTTTTTAAAACCATATAAAAAATTAATATTATCTCTATTGTTGTGAATTCAAACTCAAATCTCACACCAATACAAACTATGATGTGTGGAGCAAAGGAAAGTAGTAATCAATATCAAAGTAAACACAAGCAATAACAACAATAACAACACCTAAATCTAATCTAGGAATCAAAGTGAAAAGCACAAAACAACAAGCAAAAGATAAAGGGAGAAGAGAAACAAAACACACTAAGAAATGTTCACCCAGTTCGGTCCAACTTGACCTACTCTGGGGGAGAGATTGATCTCTCCAATCCACTATCAATGAGTTCTTATAAGAGATACAAATGGTTTACAAGAAATTAGCTTCAACAAGCTCACAAAGAACAACCCTAATTTCTACCCATTTTCCCAATCTCACCAATGAACAAGACACTCAATGATTTTCACTCACCTAAGGTGTTTACTCTAATCAAAGACCATCAACCCTAAAGTTACCTCCTTTGATTTTCCAAGTTTTTCTCTCTTGAAGCTCTCTTCCACCTCACCTTCAAAAATGAGCTGAAACACTTAAATAGTACACAGTGACAGACAAAATCGCGTCGCGCCTGTGAAAATCGCGCCACGGTTGAAGCGTACGACCCAAGGTACGACAACCTTATCCAGCAATCACGCCACGCCTGTACAAAATCGTGTCACGATTTACCTTCAGCAGAAACCATTCATTCTGCCAGGAAAATCGCGTCACGCTGGCATTTCATAGCATCACAATTTGAAGTCAAATTCAACATCTATGTTGATTAAACCGTCTGACTTTCCCTTGATTATTCGATCATTATATTAAACCGATACTGAGTTTTAAAAATAAATAAATAAATAAATGAAATTAACTATATTATCTTAATAAATTGTGTCATTTTTCAACTAAAGTTGGTTGAATCCATCGCATCCGAGACGTTTACATTTAGTTTCTGGAATCATTTCTCAACTAAAAATAGATAACTATAAAACAAGAATGCTTAGCCAACTGTAGATTACTATACACAAACACTCACCACGCCTTTCAATCCTGCTGTTTCTTATCTTCCAAGATTGTTTCTTCAACATCTTTGGATCCATCAACAAGCTTCACCACATATAAATCAGTGCCATCAATAGCATCTTCAAGCCCCTGGAGTATTATACAAAAGTCATACCAAAACTCTGATTTTTAAAACATTTAAAAAACTTTAGAATGAAAAGAAAAGGCACAAAGAAGTCAATATCATGAAGAAGTACATGGACAATGATCTTGATAGCCATTACACCTTTGGCTTTTCTGCATCGGAGATAGTTTCCCTGAAATTTGACAACCATTACTTAGTAGATAGACATACTAAATAATAAAACTTCTCTGTCTATACGGTGGCCGTGTTATGTGTAAGAAACTAATGATCAAAGACAATAACACGTCGACACTGATAATAATTTTAAAAAGAAAAAAGATTAATTGAATGTAATTACATGTGTGAGTGTAATGTTAATATCAGACACCACCTACTATCAAAAGTGTCAATGCTATAAAGTCAAAGACCCTTTCAAAAGTCTCTTGTTCATATGCATACTACAAAACTATGCACCTAAGTTCTGATTTTCCAATCAAGCAACAGATATGATACTGAAATAAGAGAGAGAAAAAAAAAGCAGAAGATATAACTGCACCTTAGCACCAAGTTCCTTCATTGGACAAGGTGTCCATAAAGATTGAATTGAGGTAACAATTTGCCCCTATAGTAGAAAGTTCATTAGGCAGAAGCAGAGAGTAAGTATTAAAAGATGATGCAATTAGTATCACAGATGCTTGCTTGCCTTCCACAAACAGCTATTCGATCTCCTTCGTGAAGAGCACCGTTAACTAAAACAACATTCATAGTGGTTCCACGACCTTCAACAAACGTTACATTCAAAACAGCACACTGGTACGTAGCCAGAGGCAAATAACAATTAGGTCTCTATAGTTAAACAATCAAAAAGTTTAATATGGCATGACAATCTAGCAGCTAACCTGCAATTCTTCCTTGTATGTAAGTTTTTCAACCATGGTTTTTAGGGTCCACGTAACCAATAGTAATAACATGTCTGGGATTCCTTCGCCGCTGAAATACCAAGTTCTAAAATATCAATGTATAAACACCCCCCAGAGATGAGATGTTAAGAAACACGTTGGAATGTTAGAATAGTAGGAAATGCCTCCTAAATTCCAAAATGATGAAGAAAATGTACAAAAACTTATCTGTAACCAATAAAATACTTAACATACAATGAAAATATCAACACTATGAAAAGCTACACATGTAAAAATACAATTTAATATCTTAACACCAGCCCTATTAAAAGTTACATACATATACTATTGCCTAGTAATTGTTGTCATGTGATTAAAAATAAAAGGTCACGAGTTTGATCCTTGGATGCAGGAACAAAAGGATGTGTCCATTTGGAACATTAACATAGTGTTAGGATGGGGGAAATGGATGGGAGAGAATCAACCATTTTGTGGGTTTGGTTTCACAGTAGGGAAAACAAAAATGATTTCGGACGCATACAATTGATTTTGACATGGTTGGATGATGTCGATTGCAATTGATTTTGCCTCTAGTATAAATTCTAATTTGAAGCTAAAATTTGTAGATTTTGACTCAACATGTGGTTTATACACACAAATTTATTGTTAATCTCACTTTTAGGTATATGTATCCACACATAAATCATTTTGTTCAGCATAGGAGAGGGAGTGAAATAGTATTATGGGTACACAATTTTTAGTTACCTTACTGCACTTGTAGGCACAATGCTGACTATTTCTTCCATTTCATTGTTTTGATAATATATCTTTGTATTGATCCCATGTTCTTTGAACTGGGTAATAATCTAGCAATGAAAGAAAATCAAAACTATAGTGGCAGACAACAACCAAAATTATCTACCACAATTAACAAATAAAAATGTTTCACCTTAAAAGCATTTTGAGCATGCATAGATTGTTGCTTATATGCTTTAGCAAATGGAGCATTGTGACATGGTTTCCACCCCGAAAGCCGATCAACCTGCAATAATACCGTACACAAAAATAAAAACTTAAATTGCAAGCAATAGTTGATAAAAGTGGAAGAGAAAAGTGACCTGATTTTAAAAGTTAGAGTGATTGAGTTGTTTGTGGCTGTAATCCAAGCTTAATGTCAACAACCAAGATTGCAATATCACATAAAGTTAGTATATGAAGTATCAAGAAATAGTAAACCAGGAACATTGATTTTTGCATGAGGTTTGAATTCGTTTGGTATATAATCAGAAGGAATTAATGTATGTAGCGGAATTCCATTGGGTGGTAATATATCGAATAACATCTACTCGAATATAATCCAACATTTTGGTTTTGCCAATGTATATGCATACCCTAACATACAATAAATTGGGGAACGGACAGGACCATCAGACATCCGCGGTTCCTTGGAACCCAAATCAGCAACTGCATTATTCTCCTCAGTAGCAAACGCAGAGAAAACACCAAAATCTTCACAGTTCTCTATTTTACCTTCCATTTTTTTTCCCTAGTTTTCTCTTCGTCGCGTATCACTCTTTCTTTCAGATCAGGGTGTTCATATTGACGGGGAGAAAGGGGGATTCGTGTACAATGCAATTAGAAATAAGGCTCTATCTCTTAAAACTCTTTTTATTTTACTAATAAGTAATAATTGATATATATGTTAACAATTCTTATTAAACTTAGTACCTTTCAATTCAATCTTTTCAAAGAGGATGGTTTTGAAATTGAGAGAGCTAAAGATACGTGTTGCAAATTTCCAAATGTTCCTCGGATTTCGTTTGCAACACTTTCCTACCATTCAGCATTTTCCAAATTTAATATTTAAGTACAATGCAATTGGTTTTTATCTTTAAAATCCATGCATTTAAATCAATTTGGTCCCTGTGAGCTTAGCTCCAACCACTTGACTATTAGACCCAATAAAAAATTGAATTTGATCTCTTAACTTATAAAATTGGGTATCAGTCATTTTGGTACGTGTAATGATTAGCCACAATAACTTCTCATTGTAACATCGGTCCTTTTTTGTTTTTTGGTGTAATTCAGGTATCCTCCACGAGCGCAACTCCGTCGAGTCTTGTGCGACTCAAATAGGCCGCAAAATCTCTTAAAAATTTAACGTTGTTGCATGCTCAAGTTGAATTCGAACAGAGGACCTTAATTAACATAGTATACTTATTTATTGTCATATCAGAGGGAAGAAGATGAAGAGGGAAGAAGATGAAGAAATGTAAGAAAAAAATGTTAAACAATTAATAGGATTTACGGTAGACCACTTTTAAGGTTGGTCCACCAGAGACATTTGAGGTTAAAGTTAACAGCGAGAGACTGTTTTGAATAACGGAGAGAAAAAAGAGGGACCAAAATGTTGATTTTACGAATTATGGGACCAAAATAAAAATTGGAAATTAATTAGGGGACCAAAAGACCAATAAAACCATGTCGTGTAAGTTCCTTAGTGTGATGCTATTAATTAATCAATCATATGAAATAAAGGATACGATTGATGAACCGACATGCACCGCTATTTTGCTATGGATAAAAAACATAATCTACAGTCCCCGTAAGCATAACTCAGTTGGCAGGGACATGCATTATTATATGCATGGGTTGGGGTTCGAACCCCGGACATCTCACTTAATCACCTTAAAAAAGGTGAATTTTAACCAATAAGCTACCTGAAGAAAAAAAACATAATCTACATTTTTGTTTCGTCTATGGTTTTTCTTTAATAATCTTTCTGGAGCACTATTTTTTAAAACTAATATTTATAAAGTTGACAAACAAAAGGAAGAAAAAAAAACTATGTATATATGTTTGTTTGTATGTGTTTACTAATTTTGTAGCATGTATAATCTTTTATCAAACTAAGTCTTTATAAATACAAATAATAAAAATAAATTATTTTTGATTTTTTTTATTGTTATATTCTCATCACCCCAATCAATTTTTTTCTGGTTTCATCCTTGTAGACAGGGAGTATTAATATTTAATTCAAATAATAGAATAAGGATGTTGGTTAATTACTGAGTTGGTTATGAACTCAGTTAGTTAGCTGTGTTTGGTTAAGTTACTTGTTGTACAAGTAACTAACCAACAAAGTTAGTTAAGATACTTGTATCACAAGTAACTTAGCTAACTGATATAGATAGATGATATTGGGCCTTGTTAGATGCTTAAATGCCCATTAACAATGTTGCATACGTATGAATTGAAGCTATGAAACAGTTGCATGATCAAATTTACAACATTTTCCCTCACTTTCTCACTTTTACCTTCTCTTCTCTCATTTATGGTAAATTCCAACATCATCATCATCTCTAGTGTTTGGTATACCTAAAGATTTTTGTTCAAGCCTTTTCTCAATTCAATTGAAAAAGTTGTTTTAATTTTTTAAGCGGATATGCTCTGCGCATAACTTGAGAGATTAAATTTTTGAGTCATGTAAGACCACAATGGATGTTAAAACTCTCTCAAGAGATTTAACATTATTGTCTTCTCAAAAGTAGATTCGAACTAAGTACCTCTGATTAATTTGGAAGAGATCTCTTACCATTTCAACCAAGTGTTTTTGAGTAAGGTTTTTTTTTAAAAAAAAAATAATAAAAAAATTCCTCCTATAAGATATTACACATTAAAATTACAACACACTAGGCCATAAGATATTACACATTAACAATGTAATAAATAATATAAATATAGAACTAAAATTAGTTTAGCAAATAGAATGGGTAGAAAACCATACTCAATATCCCTAAGCTGTGAGAAGATTTGAAGATCATAAACATTAGAAAGGCCAGCAAAGTTAACAACTCCACTCAACCTATGATGTTCAATGTGACCAAGTGCTAGATTTATCTAGTGATTCAATTCAGCTTCTAAGTCCATAAACTCTTCACTGAAACAACATGTTACATACCTATACATGACACCATTTTTCTTTAATATTTCCGACAATTCTTTCAATTCGGTTTTCACCTCTACAACAATCTGAAGCAGTGGTTGAAAAACAAGCTTTATAGTATTTTGATAAGGTAGTTTTTAAGCTCGTTGGAGTTACAAGCCTTTTGACCACTTCAAGGCTTTTAGAATTCAATTGAGGAAGTGATTTTGTAATTTTGTTGTTGCTTGGCTATGGATTCTAGGTGCAACTTTGTTAAGGAAAACGTTTGTGAGGTTATGATTGGCACTGCCAATCTTGTTTGGAGGTATTTCATAGGTGATTATAAGTTATTTGTGATTATGCTATGGTGTGTTGGGGGATTAGTCTAATAAAGAATAATGTGTAACAAAAAAGTAGCATAATGTAGCAGAGTTAATGACATGGCTCATTCATCATTTATTTTCTACGCATTCAATCATGGAGTTTTTATCTCCTTAGTCAAAAACATGTATTTTTAACCACTTACTCAAACGATCTCGCCCTTTAAGATCTCAAATATAAAATGAGTTTTACTTAAACTAGCAATTTTCTTCAATCTCAGTAATGAACTACCAACAAATACTTAAACCAGCTAGCTGTGTAAGCAACAGCATTGCAAGGAAGCACACGAAACATTTGATATTCACCTAAAGAATTCAAATATCCGTCTTGAACCGAGCTCCTATACGAGTCTAGTTTTGGCTAGCACCAAACCAACTTTAGATCTCTTGAATATGCCAAGAAAATCCAGGTTGACTTTTTAAAATCCTGCTGCGAAACAAACATTATTCTCCAAAATCATATTATAAATATGTATGGAAAATGTATGCCAGGGAAGTTTTTGACACACTGTCATGGAATGCAGTTATTGCAGCATTTGCTGACAGTGGTGACGCTAATAAAGCCATAGATTTATTCTGTCAGATGATGCATATAGGATTGATCCCCAACAGCGTTACTTTTATTTCATTACTTGCACTTGAGGATCGTTGTGACACTTGTGGATGTAAATTCATTGCTAAACATGTATACGAAGTGTTCAAATTTATATGATTTCAGAGATATAAGCGGAAATGTGAACTTAGTTTCTAGGAATGCAATCCATTCAGCAGGCTTGCAGCATAAGCAAGATGGAAAGACTTTCTGACTATTTAAACAAATATTTTTTTATCTGAAAATAAGACTGACAGTATCACCACAACCACTTTATCAGGAACTTGGGCTGAATTGACATCTTTAGTAGTTGCATGAGATGTCCTCCTCGATCTGCGACGAAAATGTAAAAAATATTGTAAAACAAAAATTTGAATTAGATAGCTTTGAAATTTAGTTAAAGAAATTCTCAGAATAAAAAACTTACCAATAATAAACCTTTTATTCGGCCAATCACATCTTGCACCTTATCGAACAAATGTTTTACAGAAATGTTCAAGCTGCAACAAAAGTTCGTTTTGAAAAATAAAACAATAAGTATTTAAATAATATACACATAAAGAAGTGAAAATTTAAAACTAGAATCTTACCCTGCCATATCTCCCTCATCTAAAAGGGTTTTTGCAGAATAACACGGCTCTCTCAAACTAATGATTTCGCTCTCAAGAAGATGTCCACATAGATCTGTAAAGGAATTGCGAATCGTGGTTTCCTTTGGCATGGCCCTGGAACAAAATATCAAACTGTGAATTAGTAAATGTAATAATGTTTATGAATCCTTAGAGTGAACTATGTTAAAAGAATGACTAATATGATTAATTGAAGAAAAGTTAAAAGTACCAAAAGAGAACAAAAATAGTTATGGGACTAAAGTGAAACAACAAAGTAAGTTAAAAGATCAAATATGTAATTTAGCCTTCTAAGAAATATTTTAAATTCAAAATTAATAAATTTCCTACCCTGATTGAAACATTATATTTAAACTGTGAAGGATGTCTAAGCAGGTTCCAAGATTGGCAGACAACCCTCTAAAGTAACCTTTAGTCGCATGCTTTTGATCATCCCTTTCCAAGGTACCCTACAAAAGCAATATTTGTCAAAATTCTATAAGGTCCTCTAATCTTTTTTACAAGAAAAACACAGAAACAAAACAACAGCACTTACATCCGTGTACATTAATTCCAGACAATCTTTCAACTTTTTGTGTTGGAGGGAATGCAACCCTGTTGCTGCTGACTCACCATCTAGTAGAGAACTCCCAAAACCCGTATCAAATGAGGACCTCTCATTCTCATGGATGTCAGTGTCGGCCCCCTGCGCGTCATTGTGCACCCAGTCCTGGACACGCCGGTACCTCTCAGTAATCGCATTGCCTAGCTCACAAAAATCGTCTGTCGGTTCAGCCTGGTTGGCCTCATCAATCTGGTCAGCCTGTGGTGTTTGATCTATTTCTGCACAATACAATTCATAAAATGAAATGCATCCTATACAATAGACCTTGTACTACTCATTCAATCCAATTGGAAAAAAGGTGAGTGATTGCATATTTACATCAAAACATACCATAAGGTAGCATCTAAACTAATGAATATGTATTTGCATCATACTCTTCTGACTTCTAGCTAGTAAGAGTATGAACCAAATTACCTGTTTTATTCACCACAAGTGGTACTGCACTTTCAGGAATCTCCACAGCATCATGGACTTTGTCATCTCTGCTAGAGCTCAATGTTATTTCCCCTGAAAATAATTCACTATAAGAACTTGAATATAAAGTCTAAAATTAAAATTGATAGCAGGAAAATATTATCACTATGTCCATGTAACTAATGACAGCTTTCAAAACTATCCATTATAAAAAAAGAATAGAATCAGTTGTTCAAGTCTTTTCAATCCAATTAATAAATTAACTAGTAATATTGATTCATTATAAGCAACTGTAGGCAGTAGTTGCTTATAGTGAAACAGTGGTATTGAATCACCAATTGCATGGTTTAAAGTCAAGACAATAGCATGGTTTTGACTTGAACTATAAGCAGTAGTTGATTCACCGTAGCATGATTTTGACTTGAACTATAAGCAACTAGCATGGCTTTGACTTTAATTAATCCAATTAAAGTCAAAATAAACACATCCTATATATCAGTGGTGTTGGTTCACCATAGCATGGTTTAACACCAGTAATTAAACCTTGCGGCATTTTATCAGTATTTACACTATAAACAAACAAAAATCTTGCATGAAAATCTTGTTCGAAATCAACATTTATGTCATAATACTAATGCAATTATACAAAATAGAGTTTACCCTCAAATTTATAACCATGTTTGAACAAACACCAAACCGTGGCGTGAATACATTTAGAAATTGAAACATTATTTTACTTACATGGGTCCAAATCATATCCAAACATACCATAAACCTTGTACTACTGATTTGATTGATCCAATAAAAAGAAAGTTGTGTGATTACATATTTGCATTAAAACATACCAGAAGATAGCATCTAGATTTTATGAGAATACATTTGCATCTTCTGATTTCTAGCTAGTATGAACCAAATTACCTTTGTCATTAACCACAAGTGGCACTGCACTTTCAGAAATTTCCAAAGCATCACGGCCAGAATTCATCGTTCTTTCCCTGTTAATAATTCATTTTAAAAGCATGAATATGAAGTCTAAATTTAAAATTGAAAGGAGGAAAACATCATCATCATCATCATCATCATCATCTATAAACAAGAGGTATTGCACCATAATTAAGCAACTATATCAAAGTGATATTGATTCACCATAACATTGCTAAATTATATTAGTGGGTTGAATCTTGATATGATCCATGCATGAAAATCTTGCTGAATTTTATCATTATCAAGATTAAAAACTAAAACCAATGAGTTCTTCATAGCAAAATGCATGATACTAAAGAAAACGCAAATATTAGTTGAAAATAAAATGATCTAATCAAGAACAAACCGTGAAATTGAGCGATGAACAATGAGGGTGTAATGGAATTGAAGAGTAGGTACCAGAAAATCAGTAGAAACGTGGTGTAGGCGAATGAGCCTAAATAAGCAACGAGAAAATTATTGACTATATTTGAAAGTTGGAGTTGAAATTATTATATTCGAGCAGTGGACAAAAAAAATGGGTATAACCACCTAACGATATTGTAAGGTGTTCACATCGAAACCGATAAAAAAAAAATTAATATATATCATGTTTTATATTTTGCATCAAGCTTGTAATTTTACGATCTCTTTAAAATATTAATATAAATAGATTTTTTTATAAAACTGTAATTTGGATCTCCAAAACCGATCTAAATCAAAGTGCATTAAATTGGATCTGATTGGAAAAAAAATAAAGTCTTTCAAACCGAGCTAGACCGCACCACGACACACCTGTTGAAAATGATGTGAAAATCATTTTCAAAAATACATATCTTAAAATTATGGAAAAATTTAGATCGGAGAAGACATGTATGAGATAATAGCAGCGTACTTCGTTCTTGAATTTGTAACCGTTGATCAACTTAGTTTCTGAATTTTTTAAAATATTCAAATTGACATTCAATATATTTCACATCTATCAAACAAGTCCTTCCGTCAAATCGAAACATAAGATATGATGTGCATTGTTGTTGATCACCGATGTGCTCGGCACGTCACCGTCCATGTCTATCAACTTATAGATTTTTGAAGATGTCAAAACTCACTATCAAATTGGTCTATACATGCATGTGAACTGACGTGGGGGACACATCAACGTTAGCAATGTATGCCATTGTGGTTAACATTATGATTTGGCGAATGAACTCGTTTAATAGATGTGAAGCAAATCGAGAGACAGATTTACTATTTCGTGAAATTTAGGAATAAAGTTGACTGATAATCATAACTTGAAAGACTAAATAACCTATTTACTCGAGAAGACACACCTCCTTGCAAAGTTTGGTAGAACATCAGTCGGTTAAGAATCTACCATCAAAATTACGTATAGGGTCGTTTTTATATGAGCTTGCCACTAGAACCTTTTCCCAATTCTCTTAAAAAAAAAATCAAAGATAAAATTGGTCAAGAATCCTGCAAAGTTAAAATGTCTTCGTTCTTATTTTCATCTTTTTCACCTTTTGACATGTGGTGATGGGATTGTACACATGACGTGCAGTTCATGACAGATCAGTTCTGTGAAGGTGATGGTTATGTTCCAGCACTTACGTTTTTTTTTTCTTCTTTAATCTATAATTCTCATTCATTGTTCTCCTTCATTCTTTACTGCTTTGAGTTATCATATTTGCATAACTTTTGTTTTTATGATTACTCGATAAGTTAGCTAATTTCTACAGCATTTGTTGTTGGATTTGTACTTGTTTTTGCACGATTAAAAAGGAAATTACACCACCTCATTAGTTTTTTTCCTTCATATTCAATGAAACATTCTTAAATATATTTTTTGCTTAAAAAAAACTTTAAAATATAAAAGAGAAGATTTTCCTACATTTTGTGTTGATGGACATAAAATTGTGTTCTTATAAACCCATCAAACAACCTAAACTCGTCATAATATTTATATTTATCGATAGTTAATATGATTATTCAAAAAAAGTAATTATCAATAGTTTAATACTAAAATTACTGTTGACGTACACAATTATGTAAAAAAAAAATTATTTTTTTTGAGACTATGAAAAAGTTTACAATTTGTTCAAAGCCATATACCAACATTAAGTTTATTGCATGTGAGAAGATATAGCTCTGTAATTAACTAATGTAGTCTTGCTGAAAATACATTTAGCAACAACGACTAGAAAGCTAACAGCAACAAACGACTAGAACGCTCACTACAACAGAAATGGTCAACGACGACGACAATAAAATTGTAACACTTTCTTCAAGAAAAAATTGTAACACTTAAAGATAGATGTAAAAATTGTATAATCATTTGTTGCTATTATGTAAACCGGTCTCAAATACAATTTACAAGGACACAATTGATGACCCAACCCAGACTCACTCAATAGTCTGGTTGTGTTTAACATAATACGATGATTCAACCTAGTGAGCAAGACCATTTCTAAAATTTTGATGACCTAGGGTTCAGGTCTAACTAATAAATATATAAAAAATTTGAAATTTTAAAGTGTAAAAGTAATTTGCTTGAAGATGATCCCTCAAAGAATTTGCTTGAAAATAATAGTTTAGGTCATGCTAAGGGCACATGATAAGGTTTCAATAAAAACTAAGTAGTTATTAGAAAGAAGTAAACATCAAAAGTTTAAGAAATAAATAGACACAATTTCTTATAAATAATTTTCATTTTTAGTACCTAAACATGTGCACTAATTTCCCTTATTTTATCACGTTAAGAAATAATCTAATAAAAACTTCAAACTTCATACAAAAACATTGATTTTTTTATTTAATATCCAAATGTTTATTCAAAACTATTTTTACGAGCATTCCTAAATGTATAGTAACAAATAATTGTGTCTGCATCAATATGTTCTATCATATCTTAGTCAACATATAGAATTGTTAGACCATTCAATTTTTTTTTTGTGACGCTAACGTCTCAAGTAGATTTTCAATAAGTTTACCTTCGAAAAATATTTCTCTACAAATGTAACGGTCACCGATATAGTTAAGAGAATTCGATAAGCAATTGAAACATTTGGATAACAATATAATATGCGAATTTGACAAACTCGAAATTTAAACTGTTGACGTCAACACATTTGGCAAAGATATTTGCAACACTTCAATTCAGAAAAAATATCATTTGTATAAGCATCCGACACATCCTTTTAGAATTTAAGTATTGTTTTTTGTTTTGGCATAATAGACGTTTTTTATTTTGGGGATCAAATTTTAAACCTAATTTTTTTGGTCCAGGACAGTCACCCTTCTTGCCCTGCCTCAGATACGACCTTGTCACTTAGGCTTCCTCCATGACTCAACAATGGTATCAAAGTTCTTGTTCGACTTGATGGGGAGCGAGAGTTCACACATGAGGGAGGGAGGGAGGGAGGGAGAGAGAGAGATTGTTGGAATGTGACACGTGTGAGTTGAAGTTCCACATTAGATGAAAGAGTTGTGGTTGAGTAACATTTAAGTGAAAGAATCTAAAAATTCAATGTCTTACGATTTTAAATGAATATCGGATGTCAAATCTCATTAGTTTTTATTATAACATGACAATTCAAATGAGTGAGACTCTCCTTCCTAACTCAACCGTATCGAATATTTTTTACACCCTCTTTTTATTATGGAAGTTTTAAAGTGGCGTCTAATAATTAAGAAGAAAATATTGCAAACTATTTTTAGGGTTATGAGACTAAGTTTTGGGGTATAGAGAGTAGATTTTTCGAAGAGTTTGCATGCTTTCCACAAAGTCCAAATTTCGATTCATAAACCTTAAGAAAACCCGATGGGTACAACCATCAATCTCAGTACCTAGTGAGCACTATGATATTGGAGACGTCCCAATCTCGGGATCCAATTATCATCCCAGAAGCTAATATTAATGCCATTACTCCCAGGCCAAACAAAATTATTTTGCACATTGCTGTAAATTTTACAAATATTTGTTCGGTAATGGAGTAATAAAATATTATCACGTAACTAAAATAAGAGACGAGAAAAGAGGAATTAAATACACAATATTTGCGTGGAAACCCTTCAACAAATAAGGGGGGAAACAACGCGACAAAAGTAGAGAATTTTCATTAAGTGGGAGAAATTACATGACCTCTCTATAAATACAAGAAGTGACAAATTATTCTCTCTCTTGATATAGTAGATTACTAACACTATGGAGAAACCTCGCGGGAGAAGCTACATTTCTTCTCTATATTTTTCGCCACACTTTCAACAATCTCTAATTCTTGTTGTTGTGTTACTACTTGATGGGATGTGATGATATGAAATTGTGCAAACGAGTTTGTTATTTATGTCGTAATTTATGATATAAATATATAATGTATTTTTTCCTCTGACTTATTTATCATCAATAAAAATATATAATATACCTTATTCATCTATATTAATGTCGATAAGAACCGTGTGTCGCACGGATTGAAAGTCTAGTGAATGATGAATTCCACTAGCTGAGTGTTAGCTTCCATATTCCTATATAGCATTCGCGTTTTTTATTAGCCGTTTTGACGTGATTTTACAAAGGGATAAATACAAGCTTTACATATAAAAATCATAAAAATATATTTTGTCGAACTCACATTTCAACAGCTAAATTAATTATGGCCAACATTTTTTTCTTACTTCTGTTGGACACGTAGTAGTATTTAATTAATCTTGCTAATTAACATTACAATTTTTATTTTTTTTTAAACTTGGTATCCGATCAAAGGACTGACTAATCAGAGGGGACCAATCCAGGGGCCCTGTTTAAAGCCAGAGCAAGCTCTGTATGGACTTAACCCATCGAAATTGGCGTCAGAGGTAATCGAACCTGAAACCTTTAGATAAGCAAACTCCAAGATCCTAAGTCAACCACTAGACCAACCCTAAATAGTTAACCTTACAAATTAATTAAATACTTGTCTAACAACTTCTCATAAAAAGTGCCCGGAATTTAAATTTGGATGTGCAGTAAACGGGTATTTTTTAAAAGAAATGCACCTATTTATTTTAGGCTTGAAAAAACAATTTCAATTAAAATTGGACTTGAACAGATTTGTCAGCCCCATGTTGCTAAAAAATACTTTCAGTCTCGATGGAATAAAAATTGTTAGAATTATATATGTGAACGGGCGCTGTCTAGGGTGGGAGACCTTGATAGGTCTCCTACAGTGCATTATCTTTTGTAACCGTTGGGTTAGTTAAGCACACCATAAACCAATACACTAGATTATTTTTCTTTTCTCTCTCGTGAGCTTTCATCTTTCTTCTGGACCCCCTCTGTTTGCTTACACTCTCGTCGGCCGACCACCAACAGTGCCCGTAGTCGATCCTCCGCCACTGTCAAACACGCCGAGCCTCAAAGATTTTTCTATCAAACGTTGATGTTGACGCCGATGTTGATGTTACCGACACAGCTGCCATCTTCCATATATTTGGATCCAAACCGAAAAAAGTAATAATAATCAATTTTTAGATTCGTTTTCAGTGAGGCATTCACATTCTTTTCCTTCTCCGACCTTTAAATCATTAAGAGCTACAAATAGTTTTTAGTTGCGACCTTAATAATATAATAATAATAATAATAATAATAATAATAATAATAATAATAATAATCAATTGTGATAATAATAATAATCAATATTCATGTCAAGATCCAAAAACTATGAGTTGTTTAATCGACCTTATGGCCATACTGCCCTTCCTTCTCAAATTCACTCTCTTTGAATCGTAGGAACATATCTTGTTAGAGTACAAATTCTGTTTCTTTTTTATTTCTTTAGTAGGAAGATTAATGGAATTTAATTATTGTGGATAATAAGGATCCAAATATGGTGATGATAGTTTTTTTAAGGGAAATCTGGTGATGATAGTTGTTGTTATTATGATGAAAAACGGATTCAAATCTCATAAAAAGCAAAAACAGTGTAACAATGCGGTGATGTCACAACATGGAGAGAGAGAGAGAGAGAGAATGGTGAACAAAACATATTTTGAAACATATGGCTTGTAACATCCATGATTGTTAATATGAACCTTCATGATCTAATGGTTCTAAACACTACTTGTTCAAAAAAAAAGTTTCTAAACACTAATGCACCGTAGGAGACCTATTAAGGTCTCTCACCCTAGACTGAGCCATGTGAACACACGGAACAATATTCGTCAAAAAAACACAAAAAACTTTTTTTTTTAACGTGCACCCCAAGTTGTTTTGAGGGTGAGAAAATTCCACACATAAAGGTCCGTTTGGTTAGTAGGTTTTGGAGAAAAGTGTTTTAATCTTAAGACTCTCATAATTTTTTGGTCTTGTTAATTGGTGTGTCTCGAATGCTTGTTAAGAAACTAAAGGGTAATAAAAGAAAAGTTATCCATTTAAAAATCCAAACTTGAAATGCTCTTAAATGAACTATCTTAGAGCTCTTAAATGGACATGTATGTTCTTTTTAGGGGAAATGGACATGTATGCTGTTTGTTATATATTGTGTAGGTTCTAAATTTTCATAATTTTTATGTATTTTTTAAGAAGTATAATTATTTATGGTTAAATTGAAATACAACTACTTATAATTCTATATTAAAGATTTATAAAACATATAAGCAGATCGGTCCAAAGGTAAAGTTGTCAAAGCTCTTGATTTAGGCCAATTAACAAAAAAGTTACTTGTCATTAGTTTTTTTAGACAAAATAATCCTCCTATGTAGACAAAAAAACTACATATTAAAACCCGTATTAGGCCTCGTCTAATATTGAAAATTAATGGGTCGACCCTACATATAAACATTATATATTATATAATAAACGACTTTTTTTACCTTAATCGAAGACTATTTTTTAATGTAAGAAAATCAACAAACATAATTGATATTACTCTAGATAATGAACTTTAATTTTTAAACAAAAATGCAATTTTTTTATATTATGAATCAGACAAAAGGCTGAAAAGAGTACAAATTATTTGGATTATATTCTCAATTTTAAGGTGGTGTCTTTATGCGCTGGTTTCATGATCTAAAAGGAAATACTCCATCGCATAACAGAAATTTATATAGGTTAAAATGCAGTCATGTAGTGTAGTGATCATGGGAATAATTCTGACCAAAATCATAAAGCTGGAGTAATGTTGGAGAACCATAGTACATTGGAAGGAAGAGTGAGAGTAAAGCCACATTTTTCATACGGAAAGTAATGCTATATCACACATTATTATTGAGTCTTTATAGAAAAAGAAAATGTAACAAAAAAAAGTAGTGAGAATATAAGAACTCTTTTTTTTTTAACGGTAACAACACCATCATAGTCTGACAATTTTATTGGCTCTTCTCATAGTGACCATTATGAAACATTCTTTTGTGTCCACCGTGCTGTCCCTGCATGGATGTTTAGACATATTTCCAATATGTTCTCTTATGTCTGAATAATAACTTGTTGCTTGTTTTTAGCTTAAGGCTGAACTTTTGAAGCATAATTGGATAGATAGTATAGGGAACACCATATTCTTCTTAGACATTTCTTGCCTATGTTTTGTTATGTTCCCTTTTCTCTGCATTGCTTGGACAACAAATATATACATCATTATATTTGATTATCCTATGTAGTGGCCGTAGAGGATCCAAATCCGTTGAGAAGCTAAATTTGTAAGCAAGGATAACTAATAATGCTAACTAACCTGCAATTTTGTCAAGTTTTGATTTTTTGTGATCACCTATTTTTAATGTAGAAAAGAGTATTTTACGACAAGAAAGATCACCTTTTTATTTTTTGAAATAAAATTAAATTCATTAGTATTCTCTTTTTTTTAGAGGATTTAGTTTTGAGTCCGACTAAGTCACAAGCAGGGTTTTAAATAGTAGTTATGAACGTAGTTGTATCACGATTCTTGATATTGATGAGAATCATGATCAAATGTTGTCGATATGGCGTCAATTGCACTCACATTGTAGTTTTGGCAATAGCAAAAATTGTTATGCCATGATCCAAATCACACTTGTAGAGCTTTATTTAAAACTTTGGTAATAAGGATCTATATGATCTATTTACTTGCATGCCTACCATAAATGGTACTTTTGAGCTTATGGTCATTTAATAAATATAATACTCTATTTTTCCTTCATCATTATTCAAGCGAAAATTGCTCTTCTCTCTTTTAAAATTGCTCATTCCCTTAATTCAACGTGAGTTAACTCACGTTCGACATTTTTCAGCAGAAGTTAACCCACACTAACACTTTTAAGATCGGTTGAACCAGCTTAAAAAGTGATTGAATCGGTCTTAAAAGTGCCAGTGTGAGTTAACTAACGCTAAAAAATACCGAGCGTGAATTAAGTCACGCTAAATTAAATGAATGAGCAAAAACAAAAGGGAAAATAGCAATTTTCTATTCGAGCCTTGTGTATTTGGGTTGTCAAGAAAGTGGGCTTTAAATGGAGCCACCCCTCTTTGTAAAGCCCAAAGTTTTCTTAATTCTACTTGAGTGGTCCATCAACACTCAAGCAGTTAATTGTCAAAGTCATTCGAAAATTGCTTTTCTAACATCAAAAATTTCCTAAAAACACGTGTAAAATACTAAAATGCTCCCAACGGTAGTTAACTACTGCTATCTTTTTAATCTTTTTCATATGTTTCTAGAAAACATTCAATGTCAGGAAAGCAATCATCAAGTCATTCACATTGCTAAGAATGAATTTGTCTTCTGAATTTCTCCTCAAATTCAGGGACATTTTTTTCCCTGTCAATAAACAACTCACAGCAATATCTAAGCTATATGTTGCAATTTATATTGAAACAATTAAGTATTTATATTGAACCTAAATTATTGCAAGTCTTTTCGTTATTTAATGTGGAATTTTAATATTTTCTAATGCATTTCTTACCTCCAACACTATTTGATTTGGCGCATAAATATAAATAATGGATAATCCGGTTTTAATACCATATTAAATTTTTAGTTTGGGCCTAACTCATCTCAAGTATTGTATTTATTCTATCTGTTACTTGAATTTTTTTTCTAATAATTCCTATTATGTTACTCTTAGACAATCATTTTCATTTTCCATCAAGTTCCTGATTAGATACACAAGTTGATTTCTAAGTCTAGTAACTAGTAATGAGGAAACAAGTAGTCTATAATCAGGGTGGACACTTTTTCCCACCCACCATAAGACTTTGACAAGAGATGCTGTTTTTATTTCTAAACGTCCCTATTGCTTCTATTGTTCAATTATTCAGTTTAGCACATGCAACTAATTCTTTAGATCTTTTTTCCTTCTCTTTCAATGAACCAATTAGTTAAACTTTGTACAATTCAATGACCCTCTAAATTTCTTATGCTTTTCAAGTCTTTGGCCCTACCAATTAATTGTCAATCCCATCCCACTTTATAACTAACTTGTAATGTGTGGCATCCAATTGGACTTCTATTTGACTTGTTTGCCTCTCCCACTGATTTTTCTTCAAAGACTCCAACATTTGGAAACTCTCTCCATCTAAGTGGCACTAACTTTTGGTGTAGTAACTCATTAATTACTTTAGTAGAAAAATGCCTAACTTCTTTTCATCTCTCAAGACTCTAACCAACCAAACACCTTTTCATTTTATGACTATAATAAAGAAGAGCCACCATAAAATATTCATACCGAATCTAATTTATTGGAGAAACCTAACTAGTTTGAACTTTTTAAGTCTTGTACATAAGCATTGCATTTGGTAAGGACTAAGGAAGCAATTTTCATGTAATGTTGCAATAACCCTTTTCAGTCAATGCTAGATTTCTTGTAACATGTTCTCCTTTTTTATAATAAGCATGCTACATTTACGAAATATCTAGCATCGTTTATTAGTGGTTTATGTACATCGAAAAATCTAATAAAAAAAGGTAAATTCTCATATTTCAACAAAGTTTCTCTATACATAAGAGTCAAGGTTCGAACCTCCGCTTATTTCAAAAAAGAAAGTTCGAACCTCTGATTACGTGTTTATATTACCAAATCCTTTATTAATAACATCCATGTATATGTTTTCCATTTTACTAATACAAAAGCTTTTTAGAGGAATAGCATCTACTACATTTTTTTTCTCCTGGATAAAATTATTTATATCCTTTAATCTAGAAATTCATTTTAATTGCTATCAGAAAGGGACTCTGCAAAGCCAAATCAGGAGACAAGCCCTTTGATTACAAGGATTAAAGATCTTTCTAGGCCATAACCTTATCAAAATTCTCTGGTGCAAATAAACACACAAAATACTTGACTTGTCCATTTTTGCCATCAATTATGTTTGAGTTCCCAAACATCTTTTTCATATCAAAACTTTGTTAGCATAGGCCACAATCAAAAATCTCCTCCCACATCAAGTAATCAAATCCCTAGTTTCTTTATTATCCCTGCTGTGTGATATGAATTTAACCAAATAATGTGTTGTAAGTGGCACATGTCTACCTTATTGAAGGGCCAACCTTGTTTTTATTGTTGAATGATTTTGATGGCTTAGCTAGTCCGTACAATCGACTATACTCTATCTTTATTAATTGATCACATCAAAAACATATCATACTCACGTTATCCTTGCTCTACATACATAAAAAGAAATGAAATTTTTACCATTTAGTTTAAATAAATATTTGTCTTTGCAAAAAAAAAAAGTTTAAGTGAGTAATTAAGCAGTAACGTAAAGAGGTTTATTAATTTACACCAACTCTTTTTTTTGGTAGTGTAAATTAACAAGTTATACCTTACAAGTATTTCACAGTTTTTTTTGTTGTAACTAGTTTAGACACCCTAAAAAGGAGTTGGTGCAAGTTAGCAAGTCCTTACAAGATTTTCTAAATTGCGCCTACTAATTTTCTATTTTGTCTAAATTAACAAGTTATACTTTAGATGCATTTAACAAATTTGTAATTATAGTAAGTTGATAATTTACACCACAAAAATCAAGTGGATGTAAATTAATAAACTCTTGGACTTAAATTACTGAATTTTTGTTTTCTTTACAAAATTACTGAAATAATTCTTACTCCTATTTAATTTTGTTCCATAGACACAATATTTATGTGTATAATAGAATCATCTGGCATTAAACTGAGTGGGACTGGCCGTTATACTTGTCAAAGATACACTTCATATAATGGTGAGTAATCAGTACATATAATGAAGTGTATAGTTGAAAATGAAATAAGTGTGAAAAACATAAATTTTGAAATAAACATATTGACATTTTAACAAGCAAAAGAGTAAATAAAAAAGTAAGAGTGAAGAGGAAGAAAGGGCATGGGACCCAAAGCATGGGATAGAAGATGCAAAGTGATGGATGATAGAAAGGTTTGTTCACACATGCACACACAACAATCACTACCATAAACACATGGAAACCAAAACCAAGTGCCACTATGAAAACACAAATAATTTTTCATCATCATTAAAAATGCACAACACTAGCACCCACCCTTTTTGTCACTAAATGTCAACTTACATCATATGGATCCATTCATGCCTCCACTACTGCCCATTTTCGATGCTTTTTCCATAGAATTTCCCTACCTTTTATCATCTTCAAATTATTTTGTCCCTCTAGCCTCGTATCACCATTTAAGCAATTTCGCAAACATTATATGTAGAACCTTTTTCCAGTAAAATGTTTAAGTATTTTACCTCTACTTTGTTCACTTTATCTAGTAATGTCCTTACTAATAGGAATCCAAACATATTTCATATTGTGTGCAAGGAATCTAATAAAACCAATCTCACTTGCATATTAGAATTGGAGACTGAAATAATAGGATTGATTTTATTTTTTGTATATAATCAATAGGATTGATTCAATTGATTATCAATAAAAGAAAATTTTTAAAGAGTGTTCATAGAACGTTTGTTAAGAAAATTAAATAGAAATATTCTCTAAGGAAATGGTAAAAAAAACGTGTTTATTCAACTTTTTAAATGTTTAAAATTTATTTCTTTTGATATAAAGTATTTACTTTTGTTCTCTTAACAGATGTCTTAAAGATACTCGATAATTATACCTTTATTTAAATTATAGGGTAAAAACTTATTTAAGTAAGGCCCGTCTAAAAATTTGAATTCCTATTTATGTTATCACTATCATTCAATTTCAGAAAACTTGTCAACAAAATAATCATTTCAGTTTGTCAACAAAAATAAATTAATCATTTCAAAAGAGAGAGAGAAAATAAACCAATCAATGTTCATATTAATTATCATAACTTAGTAACTATTCTTTTTTTGACAAAAACAAATGATATTCATTCATTCAAATTGATAAAGTACATGGATATTGTGCAAATTCGCTAAAAACAAAAAGGATGAATCTGTGAACAGACTCACAGTATCCATGTTAATAGCATAAAACCGCAAGGTACAAATGCCCACACATATGACTATATTCAAATCTCCGGAATAACATGTATCCGAATCTGCAACGTGGATGACGCCAAAGTCATTGATTGGATCTGCACTGGATCAAAGCTGATCTAACAATCTGAACCGATCAAATACCTGAGAAAAACAAGAAAGACAAACAAGGTCGCACAAAGACGACAAACAAACTAACGTCGCACAAAGACGACAAAATCACAAAATAAAGAATGAAATAGATGTGAAAATCACTTATTTCGATAAAAGGGAAAGAGGAAAACGAGTTAGAGGGGTGATTTTGGGTCAAAAGTTGACCCTAAATCACCCCTCTTTGGTGGATGAAGGAGAAGAAAACTAGGGTTTTGGTGACGGCTCACAAGAGAGAAAGGGAAAAGCTTAACTTAGTAACTATTCTTTCTATCTTACCTGAATAAAGGGGTTTTTTCTACATTACCCTCTCTTGTTTAGGGGTATTAACCCCTTCAAGATATCAACCAATCAAAATGTAATATACAAATGTAATATTAAATGTCAAATAAATGAGTCAATTTTCCTATAAAAAAAATCAATTTTAATAAGGTAACTTTTCATTTTTATTTAATTATATTTAGGTATACAATCTTAATTAATTTACACTATAGGGCTTGTAACAATTAAAATTTCACATCAAATTCAACCCATGGGTTGTGTTTGCTAACACGAATAAGCTAGCTTATAGCTTGTTGGTCTAACTTATAAGCTTGTTTTGATATAATAAGATGTGTTTGGTAAAAAGCTTTTTTTACTAGCTTATAGCATTTTTTTAAAAGCTATTTCAAGTAGCTTTTGTGCTTATAGTTGGTAGTTTTATATATTTTCTTCCAATTTTAACCCTATTAATTTAATTTAATTTAATTATTTTTTTTAATAAAACAACATGTTTATGGCTTAAAAAATAAAGGCCAAGTTCATAGCTTATTTTTTAATAAAACAATTGCCACGTTTTCTCGTTTGAAAAAAATTGTCATGCTTTATTTTATTTTTTAATGAACGCTTTATATATATTTCTTAAAAGAAATACTTTATATTTAACTATAACACATTGTAAAATTTTATATATTCTTGCTAACATTTTTTTCCACTTTTCTCTTATTTTTGGGATTCATAAAAGTAGAGATCAATAAGCTTTTGCCCTCTTTTATACAAAATAAAAATAAAAAACAGATATCAAAATTGTCGGTGAAATTTTATTGGGGACTAAAATCAAAAGTTTGAATATTTATAGGGATCAAAACATAGTTAACCATAAATTAAAATATTAAAAAATAAATACATTAGAAAAAATCTCTCTCTCTCTCTCTCTCTCTTTCTCTCTCTCTCTCTCTCTCTCACTTCAACAGCTAATTTTACCAAACACTTCAATTTTAATAAACCATCTTTTCAGCTATAAGCTATCAGTTATAAGAAATCAGCTATAAGCTGGTTTTTCAGCTTTCAGCTAGTTTATAGCTTATTTTTTTACCAAACACACCCCACATACTTTCATAAATTTTGTTCCATTCCAAAACCTAGAACACACATAACGTGCAATTTCTTCTTCATTCTTCTTCCCATCTTGATTGTTCAATTCTCTCGTTCCAGAATTGCCGTAGTTTCCAATTATCGTGAGAATCGTTGTCGTCCTTTTGATTTCAGACATTGTGAGAATCGGTGTTGTTTCCATAATCACATAAGGTATCGTGGGTTGATTTTTCTTCTTGATTTGATTTTTCATTTTCATTTCTTTCTCACTACTATCGTGATTTGATTGCAACTGTTTCACACTTATAATGCGACAGTGGTGACTTTCAACTTTGGCATGAATTCCAATGATGCTTCCTTTTTTATTTGGGTTTTGAGTTTGATTGAGTTGTTTGAGATTATATAAAATTGTATTTTATCACACATATTTTGCGTTTGATTAAGATAAGTGGATCTTCAATGCGTTGATTATTAATTTAATTTTTGGTACAATATTGATTATTAAATTTACTTTTGGAATTTGTTTTATTCAAATCATTATATTGTGTTGTTATGTTGTTTCTGTTCCTGGTGAATTTTGTGTTGCCGAAATGAACATTTGTTGAGATTGTGAACACGTTTGAGGTCGGTTAAAGTTATGGAAGAGAAGACAAAGTGAAATAAATAAATAATGCTAATACAAACATGAATTTCATAAGGTGCGCGTTAATTTGTGAGCAATTCGTGGATATAGCTTTTGGAAACAACACTGATTCTCGCAATGTCTGGAATCAAAAGGACGACAACGATTCTCACGATAATTGGAAACGACGGCAATTCTGAAATGAGAGAATTGAACAATCAAGATGGGAAGAAGAATGAAGAAGAAATTGCACGTTATGTGTGTTCTAGGTTTTGGAATGGAACAAAATTTATGATCGTATGTGGGGTGTGTTTGGTAAAAATAAGCTATAAGCTAGCTGAAAGCTGAAAAACTAGTTTTTAGCTGATGTCTTATAACTGATAGCTTATAGCTGAAAAGATGGTTTATTAAAATTGAATTGTTTGGTAAAATTAGCTGTTGAAGTGACTGATAAGTATAAAATGACATAAAAGGAATGTTTATATGTATATATAGAGAAAGACAATTTTTCTAATGTATTTATTTTTTAATATTTTAATTTATGGTTAACTATGTTTTGGATCCCTATAAATATTCAAACTTTTGGTTTTAGTCTCCAATAAAATTTCACCGACAATATTGATCTCTGCTTTTTTTTTTTTTTACAAAAGAGGGCAAAAACT
>Ga0228711_1000972_pt1 | contig 39787 bp, 24 predicted proteins | sample MedpolnodulmetaG_2_FD_177996 | JGI IMG/M metagenome (GOLD analysis project Ga0228711, IMG submission 177996) | Root nodule microbial communities from Medicago polymorpha collected in Santa Monica, California, United States - brown nodules | ecosystem: Host-associated > Plants > Roots > Nodule...
AAAAAAAAAGCAAAAAAGAAACTAATACCCGAGTTTTCTTGAAAATAAATGAATTTTATTATTCGTGAGCTTTAAAAGCTTAAACTTTAGTAGATTTTTCATTTAGTCTAGTTTCAAAAAGAGAGAAAATACAAAATAACCATTAGAGGGTGACAACTTGTGAAGCAAAAAACATGTCAGAGAATCAATATGACAAAAGTCGTCGTCATCGCTGTGGATCTGAATCACCATCAAGTAAACTCCTAAACTTCCCCATTTCATCCTATTTATCTAGCTAATTCAATTTCTTTCAAGTTCAACATTTGTGTAGTCGTTTTTTGCGATATATATTCCTCTTTTCAATTTTTTAATAATTATTTTATCTCAATAGTTTTTATGGTTTTGCATATAAGTTTTATCAAATCAGTGATTTCTCTTCAAAACTTACCCACTATTTTTTATCAACGCATCTTAAAGAGAGATCGATTGATTAACTCGTAATATATTTTTCCCAATTTTTTAGAATCTTAAAAGTAGAATCTTCTTTTTTTGACCAAAAAATTAAATTATTCATTGAATCAGGTATGAATTTAACATTATCATCAACTTTAGATCATGTGTTGTTAGATCCGAGCCATGGTAGCAAGCAGAAGAAAAGAGTTGCAACCATGCGACCAGACTTGATAAACTTAGGTCAAAGGGTGAAAACCCTAAAACCAAGTTATAAAACCAATTGGCCCTAAATTTATAGATAAAGTCTAGTTTCTCTCTAAATTTTCTCTTTGTTCTTCTTCATTTATCAAAATTGGGGTTGTTTTTTCGTTATTTTTTAGCCCAAAATCACCCATGTGTATCTTTTTCCCTCATTTAATCTAAATAAGTTGTTTTCTTATATATATGTGTGTGTGTGAGATTTTCTTTTGTCTTTTTTCATGATTGCGTCATCTCAGTGCAACGATTTTTGTTCACCGTCTTGGTGCGATAATGTTTTTTTATTTCCTATCTTGGTGCGGTGTCTGTTTGGTTCATATTGAAATATCTGAACTTTAATCATTTGTAGATTTGATCAATGGCTAGGTTGTCAACGTTTCAGATCCAAAAACATGAGTATTCTAATCACTTTGATTTTGTCCCATTATTTTTACGCATTTTTTCCGCTTTATGTTATTAACTTATGTTTTGTGTTAGTTCTTAAATGTATCTTTTTTTTTATGTTGAATTTATGTTTGTCTTTTTGGTGTTAACCCTTCTATTTTAAGGGGAAATATGTCATTGGTATCCACATTTTAGCTGAAAAGTAAATAAAATTTGACAAAAATTGTTCCACCTAAATTTAATGAGTTTTAGTTAATGACAAATCGTTTGAGAGATTTCGGTTCAAATTTTTGTAGAATTATTTTTAGTCAAATTTTACTTAACTTATGGTCGAGGCGTGAATTACCACGACACTTTTGAATGTCTCATTCACCTATTTGCCTACTCCTTAGGAGTTCATACCTCATTTCTTTGCACTTCCATCTTCCCTTTATACCACCTTAACAGAATATCTTGATGCATGAAATCATTAGCTCTTATGTTTATGCAGGCACTGAAATGTCACCAGAAATTAGAAATGAGTTATGGGAGGAGATTTCTAAGGGACTAGATGTGGTAGGTTTCTGTGCATTTGGTTTTGTTTGCAAAACATGGAATGAAATTATTGTTAGAACTAAAGAAGATTTCTTAGAATCTCAATCACCATAGGTTTTGCTCAAATCATCAAATGAAATGAAATGAAATAGTTTAGGAGTTTACTTGATGGTGATTCAGATCCACAACGATGACGACGACTTTTGTCATTTTGATTCTTTGACATGTTTTTTTCTTCACAAGTTGTCACCCTCTATTAGTTATCTTGTATTTCCTCTCTTTTTGAAACTAGACTAAATGAAGAATCTACTAAAGTTTAAGCTTTTAAAGTTCGTGTATAAAAATTCATTTATTTTTAGGAAAACTCGGGTATTAGTTTCTTTTTTGCTTTTTTTTGGTAAATCTCATGCATCCATTTCGTAAAAATCATATTTAACCTTTTGATTATAAAATATAATTTTTATTATTATTTCGTAATCATGTAAACAATTAGTCAAATAATAATAATAATAATAATAATAATAATAATAGTTGAACTCAACGATGAGAGAGGTGTGCTAGTTATAAACAAGTTTCTTGAGTTTTGGTATCGCTGTGTTGTTGATGTGTTAACAGACGCTCAAGTTTATTCAGAGCATGCTAGCAAATCTGCAATCGATATTGATGATGTTAACCTTGCCATTCAATCCCAGGCTAACTTCAACTTGTCGCAACTACCCTGTCTTGAGGTACTTCTGGAGCTAGCACAAAATTGCAACAAGATACCATTACCAAAGTCTATAGCAGGACTTGGTTTTCCACTTCCACCTGATCAGGACACATTAATTAGTCCAAACTACAAGTTTGCAATTCCAAACAAAAGGTCTGTCGAACCTAGGATGAAGAAGCCATTTCCGACCTCAACCCATCTCAAGAAAAGAAGACAGTCCTACCTAAACGCCAAAAGAATTGATTTATTTTCAAGTAACTTAATTAGACATTAAAGTAATAATGGTATTCAAACCATCTTATGTGTCTCACTTCTGATGTAATAATGTGTTTTTATTTTTGGGTCTTGCTAACCAATGTCTCCAGAGCAATGGTTAAGGAAACTAAAAATAGTAGTTTTGCATTGAAAATTACAACTTTTTGACTTTTAAAAAATTGAATTCAACACGTTTCACCATTTTCCAACAATTTATTTCCATTTATATTCTCTTAACCAATGCCCTAAGGACAATGATTAGCATTCCCCTTTATTTTTGTAGGTTGAATACCCGTTGCACTTTTTCCGAGTTTTATACTAAGTACTCTTGTACTTCTCTCCTTATCTATCTAATAAAGTTTGATGTTAAAAAAAATTAGTCTAAGCTCATGTGCAACGGATGTACTATAGTTGTTGTAACAAAAGGCGAATTTTAGGATACATGGATTACCTGCGATAAACATATGGATAGTACCCTAAGCTTAATAACTCTAAACATTATTTATTTTAGACCAAATACCACTTTTGGTTCTTTTACTTTGACAAAATTCCTAAATTAGTCCTTTTAAATTTAAGTTTCAAAAGTTTCAAATAGGTCATTTTAGTTGATAAACTATTTCACCGTTACACTTGTTGTCAGTCTCTGTTTAACTAATGTTGATATAGCCGTTAAGTTGTTGACTTGGATCAAAACGCTGCCTTTTAAAAGCACAAGGGTATCAAAACGTTACGTTTGATCGTCGTCACAAATTATCATTCAAGTACTATAAATGTCGTTTAATAGTGATAGAAAGAAATTTGTTGTTGTAAATAGTTGTCTTTCTAGCACAATAAATGGTCATTCTAGGACCTATTTGAAACTTAAAGGACTAACATGAAAATTATGTCAAAGTAAAAGGACCTAATTGAAACTTTCAAAACATAAAGGACTAATTTGAAAATTCTGTCAAACTAAAAGGACCAAAAGTGGTATTTGACCTTTATTTTATTGTTATTATTGTGAAGTGATAACTTTCTGAATTTACAAAATATATCCATAAATATTTAAAAAAGTTTTCAAAATTGTGTTTGCAAAAAGTTTTAAAGAACAGAACTAAAACCCTATTTTTTTTTTGTGTTCTTCACCTCGTCCAATCTTCTTAGTACACTTGGATTTATTTCGTAGAAAATTATTTCTCAATTTGTTAATGAGGTTTTTTTTTTGACATCAGTAACTCCATAATAATAAATCCCTCAAAAAAGCAACTCCATAATAATGCCTTTTTACTTGCAATATTTTGTCTCAAAAAGTACTAGTGATTAGTATCTAAAATTCGAATTTAGTTGATTTTGACTTTGGTGTCATTATTGAAGATTTAATATATTCTTCATTGCAATTTAAACTTTTGTTTGTCAGGTAGCCTAGCGGTTAGAGAAATTCACCTTAAAGGTGAATAAGTGGGGTGTACGAAGTTCGAACTCCGACTTTTACATGTATTATGCATTATCTCTTACCAAGTGAGTTAAGCTCAAGGAGTCTCATTGCAATTTAAACTTTATTGCTAGGTTTTATAAATATACAATTTAAAAAGATTTTCATAGTTTTCTTCAAAAAAAAAGATTTTCGTAGTTTATATTTTTTTCTCTCATTAAGTGGTAATATTAGAGCTATCAAAACGGGCGGCTCGGCTCTAAACGGGCCAGTCCTAACGGGCTTCGGGCTTTATCAGGCCGGGGCAAAAGCCCGGTTGAAAAACAGGTTTGAAATATACTATCCGAACCCGGCCCTACACGAGCCGCAGGCTAACGGGCAGGCCCGTATTAATTTTATTTTTTATATTAAAAAAGTACTATAAAATACTCCCATAAATTTTTTTATAAATAATATTTTTAATATGTTTAAATAATGTCTAGCACAAAAATAAATTGTAAACATTTTTGTACACTAGTCGTAAACTAAAACGGCGAGGAAAACAATTTTAAATAAATTAGATACGTTATGGTTATAGATATTTATATATTCGATCTTTAAAATTATAAATAACGAAACGAGCAAATATAATTTTATATTTTATTTATATGTGTTAATTCATTGAATTTTCACTTTTATTTTTTACTTTGATGATCAACTAAGTAAAGAATTATTTGAAAAATATATATAATTTATAAGATTATTTTTGTTATGCGGGCTAACGGGCTAGCCCTAACGGGTACCAGGCTTTTTAGGGCCGGGCTAAAAAGTCCTATTAAAATTCAGGCTCAATATTTAAGGCTCAAGCCCTACAATTAATCGGGTTAAACGGGCCGACCCTGCCCGTTTAGACAGCTATAGGTAATATGGCTATCCTTGTTAACAGAAGCCCTATGGAGGAGATAAGCATTCAGAGGGGCCTCAAGTAAGGAGATCCATTGGCACCCTTCTTGTTCCTTTTCACAGCCGAATGCTTTAATGGTGTGATGACAAATGCGGTGGATCGGAATCTAAGGCTTTGAAATTAGTAATGGTGGAAGGGTGATCTCACACCTTCAATATGTTGACGATACTTTTTGTATTGGTAAAGCAACGGTTGAAAATCTATGGACTTTGAAGGCTTTGATTAGAGGTTTCGAAACGGCGTCCGGCTTAAAAGTTAAGTTATTGCTCTTTACCCAATTCATTTTTCTCGCGCCCAACTGATTTTCCAAATATACCTCTACGTGAGTTAAGTCACGCTGCGTGACTTAACTCACGCACCTTATAACTCTGTGTCACTTAAGTCACGCTCCACTGGCCGGTGCGCGAGTTAACTCACGCAGGTTGGCCGGTTGGTCAGAGCTCAAGAACACACGTTTTTTGGACTTTGGTCAGCTTTTCAACCTTCAATCTACACTTTTTTTTTTTTACAATTTTTACACGTTTTTTTGACTACATTTATGGTAGTTATAACCTATGTTACCATTCCCGCCTATAAATACGCCTCAAAACTTCCCCATTTTCTCACACCATCTCACTTTCTCTCCTCCTCACTCTCTCCCCCTATTTCTCTTCTTCTTTTTTCTTCAATAGTCTCTAGTCTCTTTTTACCCCTTTAAGGTATAAAGTAGTCAGTCTTGAGGTAAAAAGTGACTAGTCGACTTGGAGAAAAAGAGATCAACTCTTGAGGTTTTGCTTCTTTTTACCCCCAAAAACTTTTTACGTGGGTAAAAAGAATTTTCTTGGGGTATAAAAAGAACCAGATTTAGATTTAACTCAAGGGTTGATGATGTCTTTTCCCCAAGAAGACTGTTCACTATTTACCCCAAGGATGATCACTTTTTACCCCAAAAGGGTAAAAAAAAAAAGTAGATTTAGTGAATTCGAATAAAATGTATCAATTATTGTATAAATTATATTAATAAAATGAGATCTTATATGTATTAATTTTGTTAATTTCTTTTTATTTATATTTGCATTTATTTTATGATTTTGTATTTAATGAATAAATTCGAATAAATATTAATTTTGTTCCTTTCTTTTTATTTATATTTTCATTTATTTTATGATTTTGTATTGAATAAATAAATTAGAATAAAGTAAAAAAATAAATTAGAATAACGTAAATAAATTAGTTTGAATAAAGTAAATAAATAAATTCGAATAAAGACTAATTAAACCTAAATAAAGACTAAGTAAATCTAATGTAAATTTGAATCAAAATTGCGTATTCGAATAAAGACTAATTAAATCTAACGCGAATTCGAATAAAAATTGTGTATTCGAATAAAGACTAATTAAACTTAACGTGAATTCGAATAAAAATTGCGTATTCGAATAAAGACTAATTAAATCTAACGTGTATTCGAATAAAAATTGTCTAATGAAAAAATAAATTCAAAAAGTGAATAAATAAATTTGAATAAAAACTAATTAAATTTAACGTTACATTACATTCTTCCTAAATATGTGGTATCATTACATTATATTAGGTAGGGAATGCATCTTCCAACTACAACAATTGTCTTACCTCTGAATTTGGGGTAAATTCAAACTTACTAAACAACAGCTCTCAAGCATTCACCCGAAAGTTTTATTGTTCCATTCAAAAGATTAAATTCTTGTTAGTTTGGTTTAGATGATGATATTCAAGTGTCAAAATAATGAGGTGCATTCCTTGACACTTCAATACATTTATCTAAACCAAACTAACAAGAATTTAATCTTTTGAAAGGAACAATAGAACTTTCGGGTGAATGCTTGGGAACTGTCGTTTAGCAAGTTTGAAATTCCCCAAATTCAGAGGTAAGACAATTGTTGTAGTTGGAATGTGCATTCCATACCTAATCACGATCTTCTGACAGAATCAAACTGTTGAGAATATCTTCAGTTGGTCTCAGCAAAGTTACACGCATATCGATCCACGAGAACATGTTGTGCTCCCAAAACATGGTCCTCACGTCATCGTCGTTTGTTAATTTCACCCAATTGAATGATATTCTCCCATCGTCGAGTGTTGGACGTTTATACCAAACGTATTCCACCCTCCTTGTGTCTCTTGGGTTGACTCCTTGGCTGAATTCATTAAGTCGATCCTTGAGACCTCTTAACGCGACACCAAGGTACCGAACCTTCAACCTCCAAGGTTCTCCACCGTTGAATTGTGCTTGAACGTCGAACATATCAATCATTGCTTCAAATCTACAAAATAAGAAATTAAAAACAATCAATGAAAAACTCATTCAAACATTTAAGTAAACACTTGAAGTGCAAATTATACATAAATTTCCTAAAACTCATAACTACAACATTAACATGCAAAGATCTAAACAATTAAACAATGAGTCATGTTAACTTGTGCCCTTAGGGCACAAGTTAAGGAGCTTAAAATAGAAATTAAAAATAAATTTTATATTGAAAGTATAACTTTTGTAATTTTTAAGACATTGAATCCACAAATTCCAAGAAAAACCTTCTACATTTGTCTTCTTAACTTATGCCCCAAGGACACAAGTTAACATTTTCCTTAAACAATATAAGTCATTTACATGCAACATTGTATCATTTCTTGCAAAAAAAAAAATCAAAATTTAAACAAACCCTGAATCTAAAAATATTCTATAAAACTAAAAACTACAACATAAACATGCAAACATCTAAATATTTAAACAACACAAGTCATTTTTATGTAAACATTTTATGATTTCTTGCCAAAAAACCAAAATTTAAACAAACCCTAAATTTAAAAAAAAATTATAATTTAAGAGAAAAAATCTAACATATAAACATAAAAGGTTAATGGTGTTTGATTATGAAAACTTACTTGTTATTGGAGTATTGTTTGATTTGAATTTGAAGGAATTTTGGATTTGGGTGATTTGAGAGATTTTTTTGAGATTTTAGATGAGAAATGAGAAAATGAGGTTCTGCATGTCTTTTAAACAGCACGCAGCGTGAGTTAAGTCATGTTGTGTGACTTAAGTTTGCGCAGATTTTAACACCTGCGTTAGTTAAGTAAGCAGGGGTATTTTCGGTATTTCAGTTGGACGTGAGCAAAATGTGTTGGGTAAAGAGCAGTACTCTAAAAGTTAATTTTTTCAAAAGTTGTTTGATTGAAGCAGGGCCGGTCCATAACCTGTCGAGGCTGGGCTATGCCACTGGGCCTCATTTATTTTGAGTCCCAATTTTTTTTTACATGTAAGGCAATTAATTAATAAATATATACCACTAAAGTTGAAGAAATTAACAAGTTGAGAGCACTGCTCTGATGGCGTGGCCTCATGTGTTTTTGTGAGATGTCATGGGTTCAAGTCCCTAAATTGTAGTCTTTTGTTTAATGATTTACCATTATAATTCCCCTTTTTTTGGGGGCCCAAAATCAATTTTTTTTTGTCAGTTCATGAAAGATTAAAATCGGGCCTACAAATTGTTTAAGATGGCCCTGGATTGAAGTCAACGTGCCATCGACCTTTTTGGATATGGCGTCTAATTTTTTGAATTGTAAGGTGGGCACAATTCCTTTTATTAATTTGGGTCTTCCGGTAGGAGCAAATCCAAGGAATCTTTCGACTTGGGAACCATTGTTGGAGCAACTTACAAGGAGGTTGAATGCTAAGGGGAAAAAATATGTGAGTCTTAGAGGGGGGTTGTGCTTCTGAATTCGGTGCCTATTTTTTATATGTCGTTTTTTAAAATGTCGGGAAAGGTGTTGAAGAGAATTATTAAGATTCAACGTGATTTCCTTTAGGGAGGTGTTAGGGGAGGGCGCAAAATTTGGTGGTTAAGTTGGAGGAAAGTTTATCGTCCAAAAAGCGAGGGGGGGATTAGGAGTGAAAGATATGATGGTGATGAATTTGACTCAGTTATCTAAATGGAGGTGGAGGTTCATCCAACATGACAACCCGTTGTGAAAAATGGTCCTCAAAGAGAAATATGGAGAAAGTGTTGGTTCGGTGGAAGTGGGGGGTGTAAGTTGGCTTGGTTTGCTTCGAGGTGGTGGAAAGATTTGTTGTCTTTAGAAGCAGCGGTGGGGTCAAATTGGTTCAATGGAAAGGTGGAAAGGAATGTTGGAAATGGATAATCATACCTGACATTGGAAGGATACTTGGGTAGGAAATGCACCTTTTGATATAGTATTTTCGCAACTTTTTTCAATTTCAAGTCAAAAGGAGGTGAAGGTGGGTGAGCTTTGGGACAATGGAGATGGAGGGGGAACTTGGAGGCTACTTTGGAGGAGATCACCTTTTGCGTGATAGGTGGAACAAATTGACAATCTTTTAGCAAATATCGGCGAATTTAGTGGGGATGAGATGGAGAATTCGTGGAGTTGGAGACCAAGGGAAAATGGTGATTTTTCGGTTAGCTCCGCTTATAAGGTGATTAAAAAGTTTGGTTGTTTTAGATGGTAATTTGAATAGTTTAGAAAAAAAATATGTTTAATCTCATTTGGGGGAGTTGAGCTCCCTCAAAAGTAGTGGCTTTCTCTTGGACACTCCTTTTCTACCGTATTCCAACATGTTCGAACCTTGCAATACGTAATGTGTTGGAGCGGACCTCTAATCTCAATTGTGATTTGGGTGAAGAAACATCTATCCATCTTGTTCTTCATTGTAACGTGGTGGACAAGGTGTGGCAAAAGGTGTTGAGGTCGTTGCACTTTAATATTATTACTCCACCGACTTTATTTGTGCACTTGGCATGTTGGTCGGAGGAGGCCAGTCATAGGAAAATCTGTAAAGGTGTGTGACTTATTTGGCATGCCTCGTTGTGGGTGATTTGGAGGGAAAGAAATGAGAAAATCCACAAAAATAGGGTGCGGACGATTGATGAAATTGTGAAAGAGATAAAGGTGCTATCATGACATTGGAGTTTAAGTAGATTGAAAATAGCTCCTTTTCTCTTTTGAGTGGAGTTGGAACCCAAAAAATTGCTTAAGGAGAGGAAAACGGAGTTGATTTTGTCTCTTTCTCCCTCATAAGTTTAACTCAGTTAGTATGGAAAATACATAATATATGCAAGGTCCGGTTTCAAACCTCGCCCACTAAAAAAAAAAATCAGTACAAACAAGGATGCATAAAAAGAACATGGATTATACCTTGAATTGTATTTCTATCATTAATACTTTTTTTTTTGGTCTATTAGCCTAGTGGCCAGAGCTCACACAATTAAATGTGGAGAAGTGAGGTGTCCGGGGTTCAAACCCCGGCCCCTGCATAAATTATGCAATGTCCCTACCAATTAAGTTAAGTTCACGGGAACTCATTAATATTATTTATTAATAAATGCATATTTTTTTGTATAGGCAATAGGAAAATAGAATAATATAAAACAAGGAAATACAAACATCAGGGGACGTAAATACTTCGACTCATAAAATCCACAAAAAAGTGTAGTCAACCCTAATGGGTTATAAAGACATTCAAAGCTCCGTAAGTGGATATAAATCTAGTCTACGCTAATAAATAAACATCCATCACATGCACAATCTAACGAATCCGTGTACAAATTTAAAACCAAATTGCAAAAATCGATGATGTTTGAACATTTTCTAGCACCGGCCTAAGTTTTAAAGTCAAGAATGACCTGACTGCCAACACAAAAACAGAATCATGTACCGCAACCCCTACCAAAAGCAGCACCAAGCAAAAGGCACTTTCGAGCCTTTGAACAACTCAATCAGGCTGCCAACACAAAAGTGAATCCATACACCACCATTTACCATAAACTCATGGCCATTTTTGACCGAAAAGTCCCAATAAGGATGCCATGGCTCATTATTATTATTAGAGTGTGTCAAGATATGTGTTAGGAAATGTGTCCTTAACATTCCTCTCCGACGATTTTCATACTACAATACTGATGGCAGCATGCAGTCGAGATTGGAATCATTTAGCTTGGTAAAAAAAATACAATAAACAAAGGAAACGATATTCTAAACAAATTTGTTTTTTTTCTTCTTTCAATTAAGAGCACCTTCGGTGCAAAATAGTTTTGCATCGGTATCAAAATTTATTATTTGTTTCTTAAGCAAAATTGAAAATGAAGAGTTACAATTGTGTCTTGATAATATCCCAACTTTGTTGGATCTCCATCGAACCAACAATCAACTTCATCCCCTAAACAAATTACAACAAAATGATGATTTTGCCTTGCAATCAATTTTGATAAAAGTAATTTAAAAATAACCTGAAAATATTATATTTTTATGGGACACCAATATAAAACTAGTTTATATCAATGGTGCCTGTCCCTTTTCTCTTATATATAGACATAGTTATAATTTCTAAATTAGTTTCTTTGAATATTTAAAAATAGGAATGGTCAACATTTTTTATATGGAATTTTGTCCAAAAAAAACATTTTTTAAATGGAATGGTCAACATATTTATCTTTATATAGGATAATTGTTTAACAATTAAGTATTTATTAAAATTGTTGGCACTCAAAGTTGTGATGGTCAACAAAGTTGGGACTATTTAATGTGTCCTGATCAGGTGAAAGTGCAAAACCAGGTCCTGCTATAGACTTTGGCAATGGTATCTTGTTGCAATTTTGCACCAGCTCCAGAAGCATCTCACGACGGGGCGGGGTGGTTACGAGAAGTTGAAGTTAACCTAGGATTGAATCGCAAGCTTAACATCATCAATATCAATTGCAGACTTGGTAGCATGTTCTGAATACACTTGGGCATCTGTTAACATATCAACAACATATCGATACCATAGCTCGAGAAACTTGTGTATAACACAAGGTTCATATTCTATGGGTGTGGAAGAATATGGATCTTGTGTCATACACAAGTTTCTCTAGCTATGGTATCAATGTGTTGGAAGAAATTGAGGATGAAGAAGCTACCATTTTTTATCTCAAGTAAAGAAGACAGCCGTACCTAAATGCCAAAAGACTTGATTTCTAGTACCTTAATTAACCATGAAAGTAATAATGGTATTCAAATCCTATTTTGCGTCTCACTTCTTGTTCTTGATGTAATAATGTGTTTTTTTTTTTTTTGAATACACCCCTTGTATTTTTTTTTAGTTTTGTCTTAAATACTCCTTATCTAATAAAATTTGTTGTTAAAAAAATTAGTCTAAGCTCATGTGCAATGGTTGTACTAAAGGTGTTGCAACAAAAGAAGAATTTTATGATACATAGATCACCATGCGATGAACATGGATAGGTATCCAAATAAGCTTAATAACCCTAAACATTGAACCATAAATACTATTTATTTTATTATTATTATTATTATTATTATTATTATTATTATTATTATTATTATTATTATTATTATTATCATCATCATCATCATCATCTAGTGACTAGAAATTCACCTTTAAATTGAATAAGTGGGTGTTCAGAGCTCGAACACCAACCCCCTGCATATAATATGCAATGTCCCGTACCAACTAAATTAAACTTATTATGACCTATTTATTTGATTTTTATTGCGAAGTGATTAAACATTCCGAATTGACAAAATATATCCATATTATTTCTCTTCTCCATAATACTCCACACACAAAAAAAAATTATTAATTTAAAAAGTTGTAAAAAAGTTTTAAAGAACACAACTAAAACCCTCATGGTTTTCTTGTTTTCTTCATCATGTTCAATATTCTTAGTACAGTTGGATTTATTTCGTAGAAAATTATTTCTCAATTTGTTAATGAGGATTTTATATGTGACCTGTAACTCCATAATAATGCCTTTTTACTTGCAATATTTTAATTAAAAAAGTACTAGTGAGGGTGAGGCCTATGTTACACTTTCACGTGTTCGCGGTGCGGTTTGGTTCGGTTTTGAGGTTAAAAGTCATTTGAACCACAAGATAAAAAAGTATGCGGTTTGGTCTGGTTTGGTTGACTTTTAAAATAAAATCCGAACCAAACCAAACCAAACAAATGCAGTTTGGATTGGATCGATTGGTGCGGTTTTTTTTAGACAGTAATATTTTTTGTTTCAAACATTAAAATCAAATTAAAAAGGTAAAATACAACATATTTTCGGTAATGTTTTAAATTTCATCCAACAATCACTACTAAAAAAACAAAAATTAGTGAGGGATATTTAGTGAGGGAAAACGTGAAATCCCTCTCTAATTCTGTCACTAAATTTTGCGACCAAGGAATTTGTGAGGAATTTCATATTTTCCGTCACTAATTTCCCTCGCTAATTTTTCTTTTTCTAGTAGTGAATGTTCTCAACTACGTAGACCAAATTAAAACATGGACAAAAAGTAATCCAACTTTGTAAGAAATACAAAAGACTAAAATTTGTATCATTCTTTAAGAGTTCAAGTAGACATAAATACATTTTTGAAAGAAAAAGCAAAGAAGAAACTTAACTAGAGAAAAAAATATGTCATTTTCTTAAAGTTTCTATGAATATTGGTCTAGGTGATATATATATACATATATATAATTAGTGTTTTTTTTTATATTGCGGTTTGGTTTTGTTTGGTTCGGTTGGGAAAATCAATACCGCAAACCAAACCAAACCATGCGGTTGAGTAAAAAAATGATCCCAATACATCCGAACTAAATGTGGTTTTTTGTGGTTTCGGTTTGGATTGGTTCGGTTTTGAACACCTCTAGTTACACTCTCTTGATTAGGATGTAATTTGCCCCCTCTTGATATCAACCAATCAAAATGTATTATACATAGGTATCATTAAATGTCAAATAAATGAGTCAGTTTTTTTCTATAAAAAAAATTCAATTTTATAGAAAAATGATGGAATAAACGTAATACTTACTTATTACAATTAAATTGAAGATTTTTTTTTAAAAAAAAATGAAGGAATAAAAATAATAATTTTCTTTCACTAAAATACTAAAATACTTATAGAAAATTCAAACAATCTCTTATTTCAATTGTAAGAGATTATTTTGATGTTATTTTTTTTATAACAAAAGAGGAACAAAAGCTCAACAGAAAGAAAGAAAAAAAAAACAATTGCACAACGATATGAACATTCCTAAACATGCAGCTCTAGATATATATCACCAAAAAGAAGACTCTGAAGTTGCCTAAAAGGAGGCTTGAGAAGATGATCACCAAAAGAACGTAGAGAGTAGTTATAATTACCAAGTTAATTGTCGCACTTCTTTCTTTCTCACCAAGTGTAAGAGTTGAGACAACTGAACTTTCCAATTTTAATCTAGCAACTGTCTAATACGACACTAGAGGTGTTAATAGTGCAGTTTGGTTCAGTTTAGAGGTTAAAAGTCATCCAAACTATAAGATTAAAAAGCATGCGATATGTTTTGGTTCGGTTTACTTTTAAAATGAAAGTCGAACCAAACCAAACCAAACCAATGCGGCTTAGGTGGTTTAGTTGTTGCAGTTTTTCGCGAGACAATACAATTGTTTGTTTCCAACATTTTTTTTAACAAGCCAAAATAGAATACATATTAACACCAACGGATAGCCCTTGAAAACATAAGGTGTGCCAACAAGGACCTCAAAAATTTACAAGCAGTTCATATGAAACCAAAAAATTAGCCGATACTCAGACAAACAAAAGGGCTCGACCACCACATATGGAAGCTTAAACCAAAAGTCTCATTATATACCTTTAACCACCAAAAAGAATGTAATTTCACTTACAAGTAGTGCTTTCCATGTTTTTAAATAATTTGTTGTTGTGTTTGGTCCAGTTAACCCAAACACAACAAAGTCAAAAAGTTGCATAAAGGAGCGCTAAGGCTGAGAACCATATGAAGAATGCATAAATTGAACAAAATGGTCACTTAAGTGATCCGGGTCAGCACATTCAACACTAATCCATAATCTAACAAGACCCCAAAGGGAAGCAAAATAGGGACAAGATAGGAACACATGATGAGCCGACTTTGTGGCTTCACACCTTGTCACACAAAAACGCGAGTCATGAGGAATAATTCCTGGCATCACCGAATTTTCCTTCGTTGGCAACCTATTCCGCAAGAGCCTCCATGCCAAAATAGAAACTTTAAGTGGAACCTGTTTGTGCCAAATTAAATCTAAAATAGCATTCAAACATTGAGCCTCCCGACTAGTCAACAAGGTATACACACCCTTTACTGAATAACCACCATTAGGATCAAGTCTACACTGCCACCTATCTATAACATTAGACTGCAAAGAAATATCATGTAATAAAGTCCTGCACTCCCCTTACAGATCCTCCTCCCACGCCAACAAACAGTGACGCCACTGCCACACCACACCCCCTCATCCCACCCTAAACCGCGCATTTCCACAACCGTACTCAACTAATTATTAGCCAAGTCAAATAGTCGCTGAAACCGCAAACACAAAGGAACTCCTCCTAACCACGAGTATGTCCAAAAAAAAAGTGTCAACCCCATTCCTAACCATTGTCTCGATACATTGCTTAAACCACCCTCCTCCATCAACACCTACTCCATCACGAATCTTCGCTACCTCTCGCCACCACAAAGTTAAATTCAAGGTAAAAGTTAAAAACAACATATTTTCAACAATGTTTAAAATTTGATCTAACATTACAATTTCATTTTCATCCAACAATGTTACCATCAACCTAGACCAAATTAAAAACATGACCAAAAAACAATTCTATTTAGTAAGAAATGCAAAAGACTAAAATCTTATCATTGTCTAAAAATTCTCATTGAGTTTCAATGATTCAAGATATATCTAACATAAACATATATGCAAAAGTGAAAGCAAAATTAATTCAAAGCATGTAAATACATTCTTAAAATCAAAAGCATAGAATAATTTTTAACCAAAGAAAGAATATGTCTTAGTTAAAAAAAATAAAGACAAAAAACATGTCTAACTATCAAATTGCTCATTGAATTTCTATGAGTAGTAGGTTGGATGACATAAGTTTAATTAATGTTTCACTTATGTTGTAGTTTGGTTCATTTTGGTTTGGGTCCTAAAATAAGAACCGTAAATTAAACCAAACCATACGGTAAAGTCAAAAAATGATCTATTCATCCGAATCAAATGCGATTTTTGCAGTTTTTGATTTGGGTTGTTTCAATTTATCGCTTTTCTATTGAGTTGATTCGATTTTGAGCACCCTTACAAGACACACAAAAGCAAGTATGATTCCGTTAAGGTTAATGTTATTTGTCACAATATTAATCAAGAGCGGTCTAATCCAAGAGAATTATTTTTATGTTATTCATAAGAAATAAGGTAAGTATTTTATTAATTCATTGCCTTTGGTTTTTTTTTCCCCCTACTTTTTCTTCTTGTAGTCAAGACTCGTAGACTGTATTAAATTACTACAATACAATTAAAAAATAATTAATATTAAATTAAAACTTGAAAAATGATATTTATTTAAAGATAAATATTTTGAAATCAGATTTCTTGCAGAAAACCTACAGTGACGCAATTAACACATTAAAATTTGTTGAATTAGGGATGGACCAAACTTTAATACAACTTTTAATTTTTTTCAAAACTATTTTTTTAAAAACCGTGTATTTAGTCTAAAAACTGACGAAATTAGGAGATCAATTCCACTGTTAAATAACGGGTCCCCATTCAAAAACAAAACAAAATTTTGTATGGATTAGCTCGCAGAAATTGAAACTTAAAGGATTCAAACTTAAGACCTTACAAGAAACACACTCTAAAGTTTCAAGTCTACATTTCAACCTAAAAATTAAATTATTTAACTTAAAACTTAACATTTAATCTAACTTGGATGACTCGTATCGATTCCTAAACCTTATTTGATGTTCCCCAACTTGTCACTGGTATCAGTGGTCCATTGATGGACTTATAAAGACAGTCTAACACTCAACTTAATTAGATGTCAAGAAGCTTAGACATTTTTCTCATAATAAGACAATGCACCTTTTTTTACATTGAATTTCTCTTTCATAGGTAGTTTACTACGCCACATAAATACATTGATCAAATAGTTACACGCTTTACGCAACCATTTGATCTTATTTGAAGGACTCATATCAATTCTACCACCTTATTCGTTATTTCCTAACTCGTCGCTGGTATTGATGGTTCGTAGTTGGGCTTCTGCTTCTTATTAGGCTTCAACTTTAGAATTGAGTCTTGCTCTAAAAAAAAAAAATTTAAACATTTTTTTTACGATAAATTTCTCTTTCAGAAGTTATTATCAACACCATATAAATATATCAATTAAACATTTACAATACATAGGCCGATCAACCATCTGATCTTACTTAGAGGACTCATATCAATTTTAATACATCAAGATTTCCCCATCTCGTTGCGAGTATTGGTAGTATGTGTCAGATCTCATACGTCTCATCAGACTTTTTGAAATTGGGTCTTGTTCCAATCCAAAACAATATTAACACAAGTTCCAATCCAAAACAATATTAACAGAAGTTCCAATCCAAAACATTGTGGAATTAGTCACTTTAGTCCATGAATGCAGAGAAATTGCAAAACAATTATTGAATGTAGACTTTGTTAGTCAATTTGGACAAACGTGATTAACAAAGTCTATATTCAGGGACTAAATTGACTAACAGAGTCTGCATTCAGGGATTAAATTGACTAACGAGTCTACATTCAAGGACTAAAATGACGACTTCTTTCCTACTCAAGGACTAAAGTGACTAATCTCCCCGCAAAACATTATTAAAACAAGTTTTTCAATAGAAATGTTACACGTGTAACATAGAGCTAGTAATATCATGGTACCACCTCACCATTAATCTTTCCCATTACACTGTCATTGTATTCATCCGACATATATAAACCAAAACATTAAAACCACTCCAACACAAAAAAAACCAAAACCTTAAACAAAAAATCCAAAACCTTAAACAAAAAAACATCATCATCATTCAACAATGTACAAGACCAAGCTTCAAGAACTATGTCAGAAAAATTCATACCCTCTTCCCGAATACCAAACAACCCGTGAAGGACCACCACACAATACTCGATTCTCAACAACCGTTACTGTTAACTCCATTTCCTTCTCTTCTCCTGAACCAGCACGCACTATTAAGGTGTCTCAAGATTCTGCTGCGATGGTTGCTTTTCATCATTTGGAAATGGTGAAAAACCCTACTCCTGGTTCTCCTTTTCTTCAGGATTTTGGTTCTTTTCCTCAACCAGAACCTTGTCTGTCTGCTGTTTCTGTTTCATCCTTGTCTCAAGGTATGGTTTTGGCTTTGTTGTTAATTTTGTGATTTTGATTTTGTTTTTGTTCACATGCATCAAAATTTTATATGTTATAAGTAAATATTTGTTGAGATTTTTAAGATTTAGGGTCTGTGATCTATGAAGCACGGACACTCCTCGCATTAGGCGTGTCCCGGTTGACACGACACCGACACTTGTAATTACACTGAATTATGTGGTTTTTTCAAATTATTAGCTGTGTCGGCATGTCAGTGTCCGTGTCAGGTCCAATGTCCGTGTCCGTATCCGTGCTTCATAGTTTGTGATTGAATTGATTTATTTGAGTTTATCTGCTGACCTAACGAAATTTATCATTGTTGTTATTGTTATTGTTTTTGTGAGTTTGATTTTGTTGATTTGATTTGTTGACACATGCATTGAATATATGTTGATGTATTTTAAGATCTAGGGTTTCTTTGGATTGATTTATTTAAGTTTAGTGAAAATGTTGTTTTGGAGAATTTATGAAAACAGCTTATGACATGTCTATATTATGGGTCTGTGTCCTTTTCTGATCTGATGTCAGTGAGATAAGACTTGGTTGTTGTTTTCGTGGTTTTGATTTGATTTGTTGGCATAAGAACTTGTTTATAAATTGTTTTCACGTTTTTTTAATAAGTTCTCCAGGATAACTTATGAAAATAACTTGTAGCTTATACGAAAACAATTTGACTTTGTGTTATAGAAGTAGGGTCTGTTTGGATTGACTTATCTACTGATATAAGTTTTGGCTGAATTTTTCGGAGAACTTATGAAACCAGCTTATGACATTGTTCATAAGCTGTTTTGAGCTTAATTTCATAAGTTCTCCAAGATAGTTTAGATAGTATTGTCAAATAGCGGCGATAGCAGAACGATAGTGTTATAGTATAGCGGATTTTGATGAATCGACTATGGAAACTGCAATACGATCCTAGCGAAACAATGACCGTTATTCAGTTTCTACTAGCTGATATGGCGGCAATAAAGGAAAAAGGAAAATTTTAGGATTTTTTTTCAATAAAACTAAAGAATCTGCATGTGTACCAAACATGACCTATTATAAAAATGGAAAAAATAGAGTTATGACTACGACTTCTATATTCACTGTAATACTTAAACCTTCCAATATGGAAGCTACGTTTTTCCATCATTCCTTCTTTATCTGCATGCAGCGTGCCTTTTTTTTCTTCTATATAAATGACTTATTTCAACCACTTGCGGCTTCCGCTTTTTTCTGGCGGCGCTATTTGCTATGCCACATAGTGGATTTTTGGCGTTTCACATAGCGAGGCATTTCACTATTTTCCGCAATCCGCTGTTGATAAGGCTGAGTTTATAGACAAAGTCGCTAAAGGTATAGAATTGAAATGTAGACAATCCCTGTACAAAAGTTTTACACTGTCATTGCATAAAGAATGTTTTATTCATAAAGATTTTTTTTTATCGATCGACTAAATGTGCGTGGAGACATATGAGACATATTTGGTCTATTAAAAATTCAGAAGCTCCAATTTAGTTCTTAAGAATGTCAAATGTGTCATATAAGTTCTATTAGAGATTAATTTGACACACTTTTGTCATTTTTGAGGATGAAATTGGTACTTTATATTTCTCATGATCAAATAGGTCTTAGAGTGTAAAATTGACATTATATAATACTTTAGCTTCGCTATCGCCGCTATTGGACGTTGGATACGTATCCAACAAAACTTTAGGGTGCCAGAGTATTCAGCGTGAGCTTATCCATTGGCACAACAACTTGTTTATAAGCTGTTTTCAGGTTATTTTAATAAGTGCTCCATGACAGCTTATGAAAATAACCTGTAGCTTACATGAAAACAATTTGACTGTGTTCTAGAAGTAGGATCTGTTTGGATTGGCTTATCTACTGCTATAAGTTTTGGGAGACTGTTTGGGAGAACTTATGACATTGTTTGTAAGCTGTTTTGTGCTTATTTTCATAAGTTCTCCAAGATAGTTTAGACATTGTTGTCAAATAACGGTGATAGCGGAACAATAGTGTTATAGTATAACGGATTTTGATGAATCAACTATGAAAATTGCAATACTATCCTAGTGTCACTATTAGGAAACAGCGACTGTTATTCAGTTTCTGCTACCTGATACAGCGCCAAAAGAGGAAAAGGTAAATTTTAGGATTTTTTAAAAATAAAACTGAAGAATCTGCATGTGTATCAAACATGACCTATTATAAAAGTAGAAAAAAAGAGAGTTAATGAGTATTACTTCTATATTCATCGTAATACATAAACCTTTCAATATGGAAGCTACGTTTTTTCATCATCCCCTTCTTTATCTACATGCAGCGTACCTTTTTTTTCCTATATAAATGACTTATTTCAACCACTATGCGGCATCCGCTTTTTTGTGGCGCCGCTTTTTTGTCACTGCATAAAAAATGTTTTTATTCATAAAGATTGTTTTTATCCATCGACTAAATATACTCGGAGACATATGAGACATATTTGTCTATTAAAAATTGTGAAGCACCAATTTAGTTCTTAAGAATGTCAAATGTGTCATTTAAGTTCTATTAGAGATCAATTAGGTCTTAGCGTGTATGGCGAAAATACTTAATTGGTTGTGGTACAATGTGCCAACATGTATTTGGTGTCTGAAAAATGAAAAGTACCAATTTGGGTTTGAAGAATGTCAAATGTGTCCTTTTTCGTATAATTTTTAGTGGCATTTTAGTTCTATTAGAGACTAATTTGACAACTTTAAGGATGACATTGATTTCTCATGATCAAACAGGTTTTTTGTGTTTTTTGTTGGGATCGACGTGGATATTTACTCTAATTAATGCATTTCGTTTTAGAACATAAATTGTGATTTTCGAATTGTAGTTGTTCATGTTATTCACAAAATTATTCGCTTTGCCTGTTCTGAGGGTTTTATTTCGATTTTATTAAGGGAATCTGTTACTGTTGATTCATGTTGTTTGATCTGCTTTCTCTTTTTAAGTAAATCTGCTACTGTTTTGTTTCAATATTTTTAAAAATTGTTTCGGACACTTTGTTGTACAAAGTGAAAATAACAGTCAAAGTTTTAAATATTGGCATCCTTGATATGGAAAATTGACCGAGTTGGTCTCAATCGCTGTTGATGTGGCCTCAATTGCTATCGGCAAATTAATGAGATCATGTTTGATTGAGGGGGAGTGGAGGGATTTGAATAAGAGGGAAATACTAATTTATATATTAAACCCTGATAACATTATCAGGACCAATTTGAGTATTTCCACGATTAATTAAAACAATTGTTATCCCTTACAAGTGTAAAAAAAATATTATGCAGGCATCTGATCAAATCATACTATGATGTCAATTACTACAGTACATCTTAAAATATCTCTACATAGATCAACTAATCTACTAATAAAACATATAATCAGATGCATATGTAGAGATGTTGATGTGTTCTCTCAAGTACTCATTGAACTTCAGAATTTCTGATAAGGTGCAGACTGCAGAAGAAAAAAGTTAAAAAAAGCTTGTACATGGTACACATCTCATACAAACCGCTCTGCTAGGGTTTGGCTGCTAGGGTTTCCCGGCGGCCTTCTCCTTGTTTTTTGCGGCTGTCCTCTTATTTTCTGGCAGCTTCCTTTCGTTTTTGTGGCTGACCTGCGCCCATCTCCTCCCAGTTTCTCTCTTGTGGACATCAACTGTCTGTGATACGTTTGGATTGATAATTTTGGGGTGACCGCAATCGTGTCAATGCCTTAGGTATTGCAAAGATTGAACCATGATCTCCCATTACTTCGATCTAGGCGTGGCTACGGGCATGTTTATGAATGAGAATACAGGGAAGGGCCCATGTGCAGCTTCGTCAATGGCCTTTGTGTGCCCTTGGCCGTGTGTTGCAGATGGCCTTGAACCCATTCCAAAAAAGCAAGTGCAACCTGCGACGGTATCTTTTGTTCAGGCTCTCTGTGGTTCTTTAACAACAATTGACGAACAATTGCCGCTTCCTGTAATCAAAGGAGACTCACTTAGTATCAAGATTTCCAAGGAAGATTATGAGAAGGGAATTGATGACTGCAAGCGCTTACTCCACGGTCGTATGGTCATGAGTAAGGGAGATAAACCTTTCACGGCTAAGGATTTATTTCTGAAGCTTTCTAAATTATGGAAATTATCAGAAAATTGGAAACTGGGCTCTTTAGGGAGAGGTTTCTTTGAGGTTCTCTTCACTGGAGGACATGAGAAAGGCATGGGCACATGGTACTATGAATTTAATAAAATTTTCGAGCAAGGTGGTAGAGGATGGGGGTAGCTGTGGGGTGCCAACCTGGTTGGGATGTTAAGTTATCTCCTAATGCCTTCACTTTTGATTCATCAAAAAAAAAAAAGATGCATATGTAGAAAAATTATTGAATATAAATTAAATCCTCAAAAGAGTGAAGAAAGTGAAAACGCAGAAACAACAACTACATGTGCTGAAATGACAGCAGTGACATGTGCAGAGACATACCTGAAGAAAATGATAAAATCGAAATGGAAAGAGAAGGTTGAGGAAAAGAAGAGAGATTGGGATGTAAAGGAGCCGAAATAGGATTTTGTTGAGAGAAATGATTAAATTCTGACATAGCAGCGTTGTTTTCGGATCATTTGACGGATTCTGAAGCAAGGACAAAGTTGAGGAAAAGAATCGAGATGAAGAAGCAATTGAGCTGAAACAAGGTTTTGTTGAGAGAAGTGATCAGATGCAGACATATCAGCGTTGTTTTGGGATGATTTGACGGTTTGTGAAGTGGAAAGACAAGGTTGGGGATAAAAGTCGAGGTTAGGAAGAAAAGGAGCTGAAATATGGTTTTGTTGAGAGAAATGATTAGATGCAGACATAGCCGCGTTGTTTTGGGATAATTGGACGAATTTTGAAGCAGGAAGATAAGGTTGAGTATAAGAATCAAAATTAGGAAGAAAATGAATTTTTTCAGCGTTGTTTTGGGATGATTTGACGGTCTGTGAAGCGGAAAGACAAGGTTGAGGAAAGGGATAAGCAATAGGGTTTTGTTCAGAGAAGTGATTAGACGCAGACATCGCAGCGTTGTTTTGGGATGATTTGATGGTTTGTGTGAGGTGGCTAATTTATATATTAAACCCTGATAACATTTCATGTTACAGGAGAATGATCACTCACAACCTTGTTTCTTATCTACCGTCGGCGGCGGAGCTTGAAAGGTTTGTGTGAGGTGGCTAATTTTCTTAATTGTATATACTATATAAGTATATATACTTTTCCATAAATTTGAGTAGGTGATACCCGTGGTTTAGTGGCTATTGCTATTTAACTTTTGCCCCGTGAACATGGTTCGAATCCACCTTTTGCATTGCAAAAGGATCCATATCCTAGTTGCAAAAGGATATGGAACACAAAATTTTCTTAATGTGAATGTGTCTTAATGGTTATATACACATATTATAGTATTATAATTTCATATTATACATATTATGTTTTGCGCGTATATGACCAAGTTACATAGCGGTCCAGCGACAGTGTTCAACTGGCGAGCAGCATGTTATGAGTTCGAAACTAGGATATGGATCCTTTTGCATTTCTTCTGTGTTTTTTTAAACAAGAAAATTCTGCAATGCAAAAGGTGGATTCGAACCATGTTCACGGAGCAAAAGTTAATAACAATAGCCAATAAACCACGAGTATCTCCTACTCAAATTTATGGAGAAGAATATATTCTTATATAGTATATACATTAAGAAAATTAGCCACCTCACACAAACCTTTCAAACTCCGCCGCCGACGGTAGATGAAAAACGAGGTTTGTGAGTGATCATTCTCTTGTAACCTAAAATGTTATTAGGGTTTAATATATAAATAAGCCACCTCACACAATCCTTCACAAGCCATCAAATCATCCCAAAACAACGCCGCGATGTCTTCCTCTAACCACTTCTCTGAACAAAACCCTATTGCTCCTCCCTTTCTTCAACCTTGTCTTTCCGCTTCACAAACCATCAAATCATCCCAAAACAACCTTGAAGAAATTCCTTTTCTTCCTAATTTCGATTATTATCCTCAACCTTGTCTTCCTGCTTCAAAATTCGTTCAATTATCCCAAGACAACACTCCTATTTCCGCATCTAATGACTTCTCTCATCAAAACCCTATTTCACCTCCTTTACATCCTAATCTCTCTTCTTTTCCTCAACCTTCTCTTTCCGCTTCTTCGATTTTGTCATTTTCTCCAGGTATGTCTCTTCACATGTCATTGTTGTCATTTCATCACATGCCGTTGTTGTTTCTGCGTTTTCACTTTCTTCATTCTTTTGAGGATTTAATTTATATTCAATGATTTTTCTACATATGCATCTGATTATATCTTTTATTAGTAGATCTGTGTAGAGATATTTGAAGATGTACTGTAATAAATTGGCATCATAGTATGATTTGATTAGATGCATGCATACATTTTTTTACATTGTACTGTAATAAATTGGCATCATAACAAATTTTTTTAATTCATCGTGTAAATACTCAAATTGGTTCTGATAATATTGAAGTGTGGTTTTTCTTGATTCCCAAAATTATTTGTTGTTCTTGGGTTTTTATATTCGATTTTAAGAGGAATTATACATATCTGTATTGTTATCTTAATATGTTGCTGTTTTGTTTCAATGTTCAAAATAATTTAGTACACTTTTGTAATTAAAAATGAAAACAACGGTTGAAGATTTAAATCTTGCAATCGTTGATATTCCGGCAAATTGACTGACGTGGTCTCAATTCCGGGAAAACTTTGAAAACCTTGTTGTTTTAGCACATGTTGATGTTTCAGCATTTTCCGTTTTACTGTTTTAGTTAAATGGATTTGGACTAGAAATTGTGATTATTGAATTTGACCGTTCATGTTATCGATTGCTGCATCTGTTGAGGTTTTGTTTAAGTTTTACGAAGGAAATTTGTGCTTAGAATTATAAGGATTTGTTTTGTTTCTGATTTTTTTCCTCGTTTTCTGGTTTTGCTTTTGTGGATTATATTCCATATCTTAATCTTTGCATAAGTTTCACGTTTATTTCCATTGGACCTGTATAGGTTCACCTGTTCTCAGCCCTGAAGTTGGAAGCACACTTCCTACAAACCAAGTGTTACAACCGAATTCAGAACCAGTATGCCAAACTATTCAGATCAGTGGCCCTGTTGCAGATGTCGTGAAAGAACAAGAACTGAAAAGTAATTTGATTTTCTCTGTCTTTTGTTTATTTGATTAATTTGACACTCAGCTGAGTGGTACAAAGATTTTTATTTCATAAGAGGAAGCGAGGCTCTTGGAGCGGCAGATTTAAGTTTAAAGGCCCCCATTTTCACTTATATTTGTTTCTCAATTAATTTATCTTTAGAATATCTAGTTACTTGATGTTTATTCCACAACTCTGCAAATGCATTTTTCACCGTCTTTGTGCTCCATCTTGTGTTTTATCGTTATGATTATGCTATTTGATTCTTGTTTGAATATATATTTACTATAACCTATAAAACAATGTTGTTGGCTTTGACATGTGACAAAATAGACACAGAAAAACATCAAATTTAACCAACTGTAGGACATGCACACACACATGATCGAAAATTTAGGAAAAGAACTGATTATGCATATGTAGACACCCTCCTTAACACTCACATAGCTTCAAGATTTACAATATGATACATGTTCTGTGTCAATAATACTTGGCTTTTAGAAACCTGTGTACGAGTACAATCCTAATTTTATTTTTCAATGTTAAATGGCCATGTCGAGTTAAATTATGAAACAGATACAAGATTAACATGTTTCCTTAGTGTATTGGAACAATTTTCATGTCAGTGTGTGTCCTTGCTTTCTAGAATATAGCATGTGTTATGCGCCATAAAACAATGGCTAATATCTATCAACTACCTTAGTTTACTACGGAGGCATCACTTCTATTTTTTCCCTATTGGTTTGATTCTTTCATGCTTCAAGGGATTGTTTGGTTTCTTTCATCACTTCTGTTTATGATTAATCAAATTGATTATAGTATTACATATTAATTCTGACTTTCCGACATTCAACTTTGTCATAGGTATGATGCATCTGTACAAGAGCCAACTGCAAAACTATGCTCAAAAGAGGAACTTGAAGCTTCCAGAGTATGCTCCTGAGTGGGAAGGTCCACCTCATAACATGCGTTTCAGGTGCAAAGTTACAATTGATGGACAGACCTTTAAGAGTCCTAGGTTCTATTATACATTGAGGGATGCTGAATATGCTGCTGCTGAAGTTGCTTTTAAATCATTACAACCAGCTGGAGTTCAAGAGGCTAGTCTTAATCTCTTGTAGTCGATTAAATAATTTTCTTACTCTATAATTTAAATTCTTGTTTGGTTCTCTTTACATATCCATATGATTGTCTAAATTTCAGGAAGCTATTCTGATGTACAAGAACCTTTTGCAAGAATTGGTTCAAAAGAAAGGACTTCTTCAGTTGCCTGTTTATAGTACTACAAAATCTGGTGAGGCTCACAGGCCGACATTTACTTCACAAGTGGAGATTGAAGGGAAGGTATATACTGGAGAAGAATCTAAGACCAAGAAGCAGGCAGAGATGAGTGCAGCCAAGGTTGCTTATACAACTTTGAAAGAACTCAAAGGTATTTTATGATATTATTGTCTCAGTGTTCCATTCTAACGTATGCGTATAGATATGGATAATTTAAACGACTTTATTTGTATCTCAGCCTGCATTTGACTGTTGATTTTATTCTTAACTACAAAACATTGTAAAAGTAAGTATGGCGTAGCTTGTATCTGTATAGAGTTTTATTTTTAGACATGCATATTTGTTCATTTTGTGATTGATTGATCATAAATCATAACTTACGTTGGCTTGATATCTTTATGCTTTACTGGTCTAGTACTATAAAGTTAACTGAAAATAACTACACATGATCGTGTATTCGTGTAGTCTTTGGTATTGACCAATTAGAAGTTGTCTGTTGTCCACGTGTCATTGTTAAATATGCATAGTCTACTTAATTATGCTACAGTGTTATCAAAATTGGCGGTGGCGGATTGCGGGGGCCGATTTTTTTTACTACCGCCATGGCCAATTTGTGAAGGATGGCGCCGCCATGGCGTTTCGTGGTGGGTATGGCAGATTTTTCGCTTTCCACGATGGTCCGTCATTGATAACACTTATACTATACATCTTTCTTCTTTGCACTTAACTGTATCTTTCCAAGTCTCCTCTTGCCTGTGGCGTTTCATGAATATTGAAATGATTTTAAGCTACTAAAGCGAAATATTGACTATAAGAACCTTTGAATTGTAATATTGTTTTGTTTATCTAGTTATTGGACTCTAATGTTTTCTTCCTTTGTAGTTGAATTATAGTGACATGTACATCAATTTTTTGTTATCATCGTCATATTAAGATGTAAGAGACTGTTATTTTGGGCCTGTTTGTTACGCATTAAAATAAAAGTAATTTTCACATAAATTAATTTAGAGATTTTATGAAAAATCAGAATCTATTTTGTGTTTGTTTACCGTAATAAAAATCACCTTTTTTTAAAATTTGTTTGGATACAACTATATATAAGGGATTTTTTGTTACAAAATTAGTTTAATCTTTTAAACCCTATTTTCTCTCCTCTAAAAAAATCTATTTTTTGAGAAGCTGCTCTTAACAGCTTCTCATTTGAAGCTGTTTTTATATTATTTTTAGATTTTGATTTTTTTAAGAAGTTGTAACAAATGGATGCAAAACTCTTAAAAGTGATTTTTCCCTGAAAAAGGCTATAACAAACGGGCTCTTTTTTATGCACTAGACGTAATATTCAGTGTACTTCTGTTTGTCAGCTCATGGTGGACAAGGTCTTGAATTGTTTCGTAACGGCTCAAAGGCAAATGTTGTAACTGATCTGCAACAGCATTCTACCGGAGAGTCGTCTGACCGCTCAAAGGCAAATGTTATAACTGGTCTGCAACAGCATTCTGCTGGAGGATTCCCGGCAAACCCTGGACCAGTCATCCAGAATCCACATAACACCGGTCTGCAACATCATTCTGCTGGAGGATTTCCGGCAAACCCTGGACCAGTCATCCAGAATCCACATAACACCGGTCTGCAACATCATTCTGCTGGAGGATTTCCGGCAAACCCTGGACCAGTCATCCAGAATCCACATAACACCGGTCTGCAACATCATTCTGCTGGAGGATTTCCGGCAAACCCTGGACCAGTCATCCAGAATCTACATAACACCGGTCTGCAACATCATTCTGCTGGAGGATTGCCGGCAAACCCTGGACCAGTCATCCAGAATCCACATAACAAAGGTGAGTCACTAAAGCCTTTATCATTTCTACTGTTATATAAACTGACGAATAATATATATTTTTGTATCTTGTGCCGTACCTTCTATATATATTAGGAAATTATATACTACTGTTAAAATGTTAACTTTGAGTGGCATTAGTCTCAGATTAGAATAAGGTATAATTTCAATTTTCAAGATTTAGTTTGCAATACATTAATAAAAAATCTATGTCTCTTCTGAAATAAGTTTGAGGAGATAAAGTTAGTTCTTAGAACACATGATACTGCGATTTCATATACTTTTTGTCTTTTGTTACAGTGGAGGAAAAATCGTCATCATCTGGAAATAAGAATGACTGCTCGGAAGTTTCTTTCCCATCCAATCCGAGGGCTATTCCTACTTCAATCTCTGACAGCAACAACGTTGATGTTGGGACAAATAATGTGTCTTCAACTTCAGAAAGCACCCCACCAGGCCGAACGAGGGTCCGTGTTTACTCAAGAAAGACAAATGTTGAAATTGCACCTGGTGGTACTTTGTTGCCTTTTAGTGACGACAAGTATGTTGCTTACTCCTATTCTGAATAAGATTATTGGAAAGCTGCAGATCATGTCCTTGTTGTATCAAACTTTGTCTCTGGAGTACATTCATGTAGAAAAAAGAAGAATTGGAGCAGCTTAGTCAATAAGCTATGATAAACAACCCGGGTTTTATGCTTATAAGCACTCTGATAACTATTCCTTTACTTTTTATACTTCTTGTTTGCATGGCGAATTACATGCTAGCTCGCTCGGAGTATATTTATTTTATTTTTGGTACAATCTCAGAGTTATATATTACATCCTTCAAAGTTTATGGTACTATCAAATTTTGTTAATGTATTATTTTTCTAAGTTTATCCTTTAAGAGAGAAGAGTAATTTGCTTCCTCTCAAATGCTGGAGAATCAAGGGGATGAGATCCTCTCTGATAAATCTTTTTCTCACCAATTGGAGAAGTCCATATGGCCTAGCTTAATAGGCAATGCAGATATTGTTAAGCCTGTCACTTTGTTCCGGGTCCAAACCCCTGAACCTCGTAGTTATGTGTGAGTTTCAGTGGTGTTTATCACTTTATCTATTGACTCAGAAAAAATGTCTGGTTGGAAGAGGGGATCTCAACCTAGAGTCAATAGAGTAGCTCAAGAAAGGTAATCTAAGTATATGAAATATATGTTTGGTTCCATATTTGGGTAAGGCAAAATTGATTCTAGATGTGTATAATTGATTTTGACATGTTTGGTTTCTTTGTAATATAATTAATTTTGTATGTTGAATTTATTCTACTTGGAGTTAGACATGTTAGAAATTGTAGCTTCTGATTTTAGAAATTGTTCAACTCACTTTTTTTCAAAAAAAAAAAAAAAAAAAAACAATTTAACAAAAAAAAAAATACAAAACTCACTTTTACATGAAAATACATTCAAATAAAACAATATACCTTTAACTCAATTTTAGTCAAAATTAATTTTGCAAAACTAATTCATTCAAAATCTATTTTTTCCACTGCAAAACCAAACATAGGCTATCAAGAGCCTATAAGAAGGCTACAAGAGAGTTGAGAACGAACGTGGAGGCGACTAAGGAATAGGACCCTACACTATATACAAATTCTTATGTCTTTTTGGTTGAACATGTGGTTTCTTTTTTATATCTTAGATACAAAAGTTACACAGATTTATAAGCTTTTTTTTTTTATGGAACATATTTATAAGCTTGTATAACATAGGGTAGAGGGGAAATATAATCAATTTAATAAATAATTTTAAAAATAGTCTTTTTTTAGCAAAATTAAAATATTTTAATATTAATCGAATATGTTCTGCAAATAAATTATATGATTGTGAAGAAAGGTTTGTTTGGTAAGAATAAATTGCTATCTTATAGTGTATAAATTTGTATGACTAAAGAAAAATTGTTTGATAGCGAACGTTTTTCCATTAGGTTTTTAAGTTTCTTTTTCACAAGTTAATAATAATTTTTTGAAAGTAACTTTTTAGCTTTTATAACATATATTTTTGTTGTTTTTACTCTTATTTTTATTAAAAAAATATATATATTCGTTTAAAATATCACATTTTGTTAGTAACATTATATGTTTTATATGAAGTGGTATATGATCTAGTGATGAAAAATAATCAACATCAATAAAATTGTAAGAAAATTCTCTAAAATTTCATTTAAAATATGTCATATTACCATATTTTAGATCAAAAAAATAAAATTGAATGAGGTCAGAGCTATCCAAATTTAAAATAGGGGATCGTAACTGCAATCAAACTTTATTTTTTGTAAGGAGAAAAATGGTAATAAATTTCTTTTTTTTTTGTGTTTGAAGGAGAAATAAATTTCTTATGACAGTGAGTTGGTTTCTAACCTAGTTCTTTTATTTTCATAAAATTATGATACGAGGCAAAATTGAGTTGTGCTTGGTTCAACAAAAACTAGATTAATACTATCTCTTATTGTGTCCCTTAACATCTAATAAGTCCTTAATGTCTATTAGTTAGTACACACTAATTTAAGAGGTGACTAGTATTTTGGGAGTCATAAGTAGTTTGGTGGTATTGGGTCAATATGGCCAGCATGGAAATATCATAACAAGTGGAGAGAAACATGTCGTTTGAGAGAAGAAAAAAGCATGGAAAATGGAATATGAGATCCCAATATCTTAATTTAATAGTTAAACTCAAAAAAAAACATTGACAAGTAGAAATTTTATTCATTTACTTATCATTCATCTTTTGCAAAGACATTGACAAGTAGATTCCGAATAACCAAACAAATCCCATGTTTCTGACTCAACTCTATATATAATAGTTGCATAAAGAACTAAAAGAAATAGCCAAAAAATATGGTTTGCACATAAAGTACTTAAAATATAGCAAAATTTGCTTTGCTTCTTAAAAAGGGACATGATTTTTTAACATTGTCAATTAAAAAACTATATGATACAATTAATTAAGCTACATAAGTTATTCAACTCATAAAGAAACTCAAAAAAGCTAATATGAATTACATTGTTCTCAACAAGTTTTGTTGCTAATTGCTATAGATGTTAGAAGGGGTAGAAGATTTTGTAGCCAAGGCAACTAGAAAGTCTCTATAATCCCCACATGGAATGCTTTCACATATAAAATCACCAAGTTCTTTCTCATACTTTTCCTTGAAGAGCCTTCTAATCTCATCCATGTCTATGTCTACCCTGCTCACCAATGTTCTTGCCAAAGTTCCTATGTCTCTTTTTTCCTTTTTGATGCTTGTATATAGTTCCTGCCATTATTAATTCAAATTGTTAATTCAATTCCAATATCCGATTAGGTTAAATATGTTTTTGATCCGATTAAAGTTGACAAAATTCGATATAGGTCATGTAATTTTTTTTATTATATTGGACTATCTAACCAATGTGTTTTTAGTCACTCATCAGTCTCTTGAGAACTAAAGAGTAAAAAAATAAATAAATAAATTGTAATTTTTTCAAACTAATTTATGAATAAAAATTTTATGACCAAAATTAAAATTTGTTGATGAAACAAAGTTTAAAAAAAAAGGGTTACCTTTGCATAATAATATGCTTGATTGCAAATACAGTTCACAACCACCATTAGAGTTTTACCAAATTGTCCATAATTTCCCCTCTTGATAGACTAAAACAAAGAAAGCATTGAAGACACATAAGCAAATTTAAAATATATATCAAATAATGAAAATAGATTAAATGAGGCAAGGAAAAAGAGGATAATTACTAGCATAATCTAATTATTTAGTACCTTTGTGTAGTCATGCCCATAAATGTGTTTATAACTCAAAAATGTTAGTTTCAATTGTGGAATACTTCTCTTGCTTAAAATTTCTAGCACAACAGCTTCATCTATAGCTCCTAAACTTCCCTCTCCAGTTTCATATAGCCTCCTTGCATCACACTTAGATATATGATGGCTAATATCTGCTTGGTGAGCTTTATGTGATGCTGACAATGCCATAAGAATCTGCATATTCAAAATCAAACCTTATTCTTTTTAAATTTACAACAAAAAAAAATGAAAAATTTCCAATAAAGCAATTAAATGTTCGTCAATGACACACCAACTGGTTTGAGCTAAAAGTTAAAAGATCGAAGCTCAAATCTTAGTTGAAGAGAAAAATACTAACATAATAAATAATATACTAACATTTGTCTAAAAAAAAATAACCTTACCTTTTGAAATGGATGTGGAGGGTCCAAATTCATAATATCTTGGTCCAATTGTCTTGTAAACATTTTGTGATATGCTTGTGTTATGAGAACGACATGACTTGATTTCCTACCTACAAAAATCTCCACAAGAGCCTTGAAATTGGTCTCATCTTGTTGAAGAGCTTCCCTAGCCACAAAAGCATCTCTATCATGTGGACAAAGCATCCATAAAGACAAAGTAGAAAATTTCATAGATGAAAAACCATCTTCATCATATCTTTGTAATTGACTTATTAAGTCTTCACCATACACTGTCTTATAAGTCTCCCTTAGTTGTTGTCTCTCAAGGATGGTTAAAGAAGCAAGAGATGGAATGAGTTGGCTCAAACCACCTAAAGAGTCATGAATTTTCTTGCAATCAAGCTCAAAATTATGGTTTGTCATGGTTAGGATGTTAGTAGCCATATGTGGAAAAAGAAAACTATGGAATGGTCTTATTTGTTGAAAGTAGATAGTTGAGATGACTATTTTACATGTATTTAAGTAGCTATTACTTGATGGGCAAGGCAAGAATACTACTTTTTGGAAAGGAAATTGGGCTATGGTGGACTCAATGGCCAATAAGTACCTTTTATATATATATATATATATATTTCATTGATTAAAAAGATGGTTTTAAATTAATCGAATTTTGTAAAATTAATTTTGGCCAAAAGGTTTGAAAGCAAAGTGATCAATATTTGAATATTACATAAAAATGACTTGAATAAAAAATTTAAACTTAAAAATTAATCATAGAAGTAAATTTCCAAATCGTAGCTTCAATCAAGAATCAAAATCAATTCTATTAAAAATATTTAGTACATGTTTGAATGAGCAGCTGCAAATCACATTTTTTTTGAAATCACGACAAAAATCACTTTAAGGCAGAAGTTCTAATCCTCAGCTTCTTAAAATCACGGCAGATTTACATCGAATAATCAATTCTAAGTATTTTATAACATTATGTCTCTCCTAAAATGGAATCTAAATTTAGTAAAGTGGGGGATTAAAAGTTGAAAAAGATGAAGGGTAAGTGAAATTTCTAAGTATTGAGTTAAAGGGGTAAGTGAAGTTTCTGTGCAATGAGTTGATGGTGATGTGTAACGCAGGTTGTACTTATAATATGCTTGCCATGTGAAGTTTGTTTCTTAGCTGAAATTGTCAATGGTGTCCAAGTAGACTATGAGTCCACCATCATACCTTTACAGCAACTTTTTCAGCACTCGTGTCCTAACATCAACCACTATGTGAGTTCATATTTAATGAGTTTTGAATTATATACTAGTTTTTTATTTTTATTTTTGTCTATTATGTTAATGTCTAAGTTGTCATAATGAAGAAGGGTATATTTTATTTAAAAAGGTGACATCAATCATACTTAATGTTTTTGACGATTTTTAAAACAATACATCATAGAACGTGTCATTTATATACTGTAAGTAAGAGTAAATTTTAAGGTTTCAGGTTTACCTGTCTTTAAATGGTGCCCTGCAAATAGGCGGATTGATTCTCTCAAATTAATCGGTTGTTGGAAAATATATTGAGTTTAAAAAAAATTGAATTCTTCGTAAATACATAAATATTATCATAGAACTTAGTACTTGTATGTTAATTAAACACACTATGAAGGCCATTGAATCCATTATGTTCACTACCGTCGTCCATGTTTTTTCAAAGGTTCACATCTCGGTCTCAATATCTATGATTATGTAAGTAAGGGATGCAACAAATTCACATGACATGAATGTTCAATTGAAACTAAATTATAAGTAATCCAACAAGTAACAAAATGAAAAAAGAAATTCATCATCATCAAATACCAAAGAGAAAAGAGAAGAACAAAATCTTGGTTTTTATTTTATTTTTATAAGGCGAACAAAATGACATCAAATAGAGAGGCTCCCAACTAAGTCGGTACCCTTACCTAATCTTTTGTCAAATGCTCATAAATATTATTTAAAAAAAACATAAAAATTGGGGGGACATAAACCTAACCCAGTAAAACCACACAAGAGTGTAAGTCGACTCCAAACGGGTGATACAAAAATTAAAACAACACACAAATGTATCAACCTCTAATTAATCCTAAAACTAATTAAAGGTCTTCGATGCAGTGATTGAACCCTCGGTCAACACGGAGGCGGTTCATGTACCATCAACTCCCGGCAACAATAGCATCATGCTAAACAACCATTTCCTCAAATTCCAAATCAAAAGTGAATGGTGAATTTTAGGGGCGTATGAATCATCTACCAACACAGAAACAATTCAAGATCCATCAACTCCCTACAAAAACAGCAACAAGCTCTATACGACTCTTTCGAGCCCCTTAACATTGACATCTGCAGATCTCAACAGATTTGGACAATGATCAGAGAGTCAAATCATCGGAACTCCCACCACGAATCGATGGCACACCTTCAAAAGATCATATCGCAGTTTAACGGAACCGGCGACGACGAACATGGCCCATAAGCCACTGTCACACAAGGCAACCGAATTCGGACCTACAAACACCCAAACCCTGACGGGTTTTTAAAACCGACTAAAATTCCAAAACTACCGGCACGACGAAGCAACCTGAAAGATCTAGAATTTCAAAAAACACCCAAACCCACCGGATGACCGAGACCACCGGAAGGATCTGCAAAAAAAAAAAACAAAAAAAACAAAATTTTGGTCATTCAAGCTAAGTCTACGAAATTAGTTTAAGAACCCTTTGAATTTTGTTTTGTTTTGGGTTGAAAGGTCAAACTTTACATTCTCTCGATCGAACTCAATAATATTATCGCATGTATAACTTCTTATACACTTTTATTAAATGATGTTATCATGATCCAAACCCACCGGATGATTGAGACTGCCGGAAGGATCTGCAAAAAATAAAATAAAATAGGTCATTCAAGCTAAGTCTACGAAATTAGTTTAAGAACCCTTTGAATTTTGTTTTGTTTTGGGTTGAAACATCAAACTTTACATTCTCTCGATCGAACTGAATAATATTATCGCACATATAACTTCTTATACACTTTTATTAAATGATGCTATCATGATCCATATCAAATGATTTCAGTTAATGTTTAAGTTCCAGAGATGATTTAACAATGTGTTTCATAAAAATATTTATCATATAAGAAATTATCAATCGGTGTAATAGGACTCAAATATGACACTAAAATATCGGTTTAAGCAAAGTATCATTTGCGTACAATTACAAAGATTAATATCTCGAGGCAACTAAAATATATTTAAGATTTGTGTTTTTTAGGGAAAAATCTAAGATGTTTGTTAATGCTTCTCCAAATAAATGTTTTTCTTTGTATAGATAAGATCAATAATTCATTTCATGCTAAGTGTATGGACTAAGCCTAATTATCAAGAGAATTGCTTTTTTAATATGTGTTTTTTCCTAAAAACACAAGGCCAAAAGTACATTTTTGCCCTCAGCGGTAGTTAACTACTGTATAGTTTTTCTGGCTGCAGTTAACTACCGCTGACTCCTAGCTGTAGTTAACTTCCCCTGGCTCAGCTGCACTTAAGTTCGGTTCCTGGCAAAGCATCAATTGTGATTTTACGCGTTTCGGTCGGGAAAAAAAAATCGAGACTTATTCGGAATGCTACGAAACTTTGCAAATCCTCTATATGTATTTTCATAAAGGTGTGTGTCAAGTTTTGTAGCATTCTGACTAAGTCTCTATTTATTTTGATTTTTCGACCGAATCGTGCAAAATCGAAATTTTTTTCCAAGTGCGAGTCCGGAAAAGTTACCTATAGGTTGAATCTTTTCACGATTTTTTGCACGCATGTTTAGGACATAAAAACAACATCTCCAAAAAAAATATGAATTTTTTGACAAGGGACGGATTAAATATGAATTTTTAATGTGCCTAAAACTCAAGACACTAAAACATCAACCTATAAATCGAATTTTGAGCTGTATTTTTGCAGACACCTCTATAAAAATACATATAGAGGATCTGAAAATTTACTTAGTATTTCGACTAAGCCTCAATTTATTTTGATTTTTTTTACTGAAATGCGTAAAATTACAATTATTTTTCAAACTTTGCGTACGGAAAAGTTACATAGAGATAGAATTTTTTCATAATTTTTTGCACACATGTTAAAGACATAAAAAAAGCGTTTCTCCGCAAAAAATTAGAATTTTCCAACAACGGACGGATTAAATATAAATTTTTAATGTGTCAAAAACTCAAGAAACTAAAACATCAAAACGTCGACCTAAAAATCGAATTTTGATCTGGTTTTTTGCTGACACCTCTATAAAAATACGTATAGAGGATTTGTAAAGTTTCGTAGCATTCCGAATAAGTCTCAATTTATTTTGATTTTTCGACCGAAACGTGTAAAATCATATCTGATTCTTTACGGAACTGCGCTTAAGTGCAACAAAGCCAGTGGTAGTTAACTACCGCTGGAGGCAAGAATGTATTTTCTATGTGTTTTTAGGAAGAAATAAACACATGTTAGAAAAGCAATTTTCAATTATCAATGGACCTTTAGCTCCTTATCAAACTTTTAAAGGCCCACTTTCTAAATATAATCCATTTAAAATAGGAAAATTGCTCTTTAGACACCTATGCTTTGCTCTCAGATACCTCGAAGTGACCAAAATGTATCCAGTGACAATTAGTTATCGTTCATTGCTGAACAATAGTTAATTGCCGCTTGTTGCCGCACAGTTATTAATCGATATTCCGTTGTGAAGCTATAAAATCGCTAGTAATCGTCGGTCAGCCATACGGCGGTGAATTCGTTCCCGGGCCTTGTACACACCGCCCGTCACACTATGGGAGCTGGCCATGCCCGAAGTCGCTACCTTAACCACAAGGAGGGGGATGCCGAAGGCAGGGCTAGTGATTGGAGTGAAGTCGTAAAACAAAACCATCACATATTCAAACCCGTTCAATAAGTTTTTATTTAATAGGTTTTTATATTTGTGTTTGTGTTTTTATATTTGTATTTTCAATTTAAACTCCAGACGCTGTTTTCCCCCTTAATATCAAAATCTAAGCAGAAGGAGGAGCTTCAGATTATTTAGTTGCATTTTCTTTTTACTATATTTTTTTTCATGTAAATGATGAATGTTGGTATGTAATTACCTAAACAATTCCTAAAAAAAAAAATTACCTAAGCAATTAATTTTACTTTTAAATGAACGCACCACTTTGACTTTCTGAAGATCTGTGTTTTTTTAATATAATTTCGTTGTATTTTGGTTGTGTTAGTTTCATTCTCAAGTGAACTAATGAGTTGTTAGATTATTTTTCTACAAGTCATGAGCAATTTCTGGTACTTTACCACCATTAGTGGGTAGCTGCGTAATTTCTATGCCCTCCATCTGGTCTAGTGAGAAAAATGGACTTTTTACACATCTGAATTGCAAGGGTGTTCGTAGTATGGTTTGGTTCGGTTTTGAAGATAAAAGTTATCTAAATTATAAGATAAAAATGTTTGCGGTTTCGTTTTGTTCGGTTGACTTTTAAAATAAAATCTGAACCAAACCACAAATTAAAAATGTTTGGGGTTAGAACGGTTGGTGCAGTTTTTTTTATCAAAAAAATATAAATTTTTTTTCAACATTAAAATAAAGTTAAAAAGATAAAACACAACATATTTGCAATATTGTTTTAAATTTCATCCGACTTTACAATTTCTTTTTTATGGAACAACGTTCCCAACTACATAGACCAAATTAAAAAAGTTGACAAAATGAATTATATTTTATCATTCTCTAAATGTTCAAATAGCAAATAAATACAATTTTAAAATAAAAAGCAAAGAAGAAATTTAACAACAGAAAAAATACGTCATTTTATAAAAGTTTTCATTGAGTTTTTATGAGAATTGGTCTAGGTGACATATTTAATAAAAGTTTTCCTTATGTAGAGGTTTTGTTTGGTTGGTAAATAAAAACTGCAAATCAAACCAAACCCGGTTGAGTAAAAAATGATATGAATATAACCAAATCAAATACAGTTTTTTGCGGTTTAGGTTTGAGTTGGTTCGGTTCGAGGTTTTTCCATTAGATTAGTTTGGTTTTGAACACCCCCATATGAATGTGTAAAGATCTTGAAACTGCATTTTGTTATCGAAGAAGTTCCAAATTCAAACCATGTTAACGGTGTGGTTGGATTTTGAAATCTAGGTGTGTTTAGTTGATCTTTTGTCATTTGGATTTTAAGTGCGTGTTTGATATCACAATGGTATGTCAGAACTATGATTTTGCAGAAGGTATAAAATGTAGTTTTTAAAAAGTTATGGTAAAACATTGTGATTCTGATATATTCATTGTGATACCAAACATAAAATAAAATTCAAATATTTAAAAATCATGAAAAAAACAGTAAGTCATGGTTGAACTATTTGCATCTAGTCAAGCGAGCATAATTAGATATTTGTGGTTCAAACTCACCACTTACAAAATAATGTGTATTCTTGTTCTATCATTATTATACTTGCTAATTACCAGTAAAAACAAAAAAAATACTTGCTAATCAATTAATCTTTTTTTTTTTTTTATAGAAAACTTGCTAATTGCTACTATTGGCTATAAAAACTTTGGAACTCATAAGTCACGACTTATTGACTCATAAAAGATAACCACAATTGTTAGACTTGATCCACTCCTGTACATCGGTTAAGGCTGACAATGAACCGAACCAATTAGACAATAGTTCGGAACTCTATTTGATAATTAACTCGTTGAACTTGATTCATGAACCAAATGAACTGAAAATGAAATTCGTTAAATAAATGAGCCGAACTTGAGTTGTATATAGTTCAACTCAGTTGGTTCATGAGCGAGCTTGATATATATATATATATATATATATAGAGAGAGAGAGAGAGAGTGTTTTACTAGAAGACACCGTTTATGAATGTGTCTTTTAGCAAGTTATAACTAAAAAGTGGATAATCACATCTTGAGGTATGGATTGATAAAAGACACCGTCATGGGTGACTTCTATTAAAACCCATATATATATATATATATATATATATATATATAAAAAAAAAGAGAGAAAG
>Ga0228711_1000974_pt1 | contig 39782 bp, 18 predicted proteins | sample MedpolnodulmetaG_2_FD_177996 | JGI IMG/M metagenome (GOLD analysis project Ga0228711, IMG submission 177996) | Root nodule microbial communities from Medicago polymorpha collected in Santa Monica, California, United States - brown nodules | ecosystem: Host-associated > Plants > Roots > Nodule...
GCAACCCCATTTTGTTGAGGTGTATGGGCACATGATGTTTGATGAAGAATACCATTGGAGGACATAAAATTTTGAAATTGGTGAGACAAATATTCTTTGGCATTATCACTACGTAAAGACCGAATAGACACTCCAAATTGAGTTTTAACTTCTTGATAAAATTGTTGAAAAATAGAGTATAATTCAGATCTATTTTTCATTAAAAATAACCATGTGCAACGAGAAAAGTCATCAATAAAAGTGACAATATTTGGAATCAAGAGTGGAGATATGACGCGATGGGCCCCAGACATCAGAATGGACTAAAGCAAAAGGGGACGATGCTCGTTTATTGACTCGATCGGGAAAATGACTACGAGTGTGTTTCCCTAACTGACACGACTCACAGTGCAACTCGGATAAAAGACTAGGGACTAACCTTTGAAGTTTGAGGAGACTTGGGTGACCCAACTGAGCATGTATAGTAAGAGGGGAATATGTGGCTGGGCATGCTGTGGATGGGTTTACGAGATAATAAAGACCATTAGACTCACACCCGACGCCAACTTGCCGTCCCGAAATCCGATCCAGCAAAATAACATTGCCTTTAGTAAAGGTGACAATACAGTCATGCGAACGAATCAGTTGACTGAGAGAAATTAAATTAAATGGAGCTCCAGGAACATAAAGAACAGATGTAATTGACAAAGAAGGGAGCACTTTGACAGTGCCAATGCCTGTGGACTGTGTTTCGGAACCATTTATTGTGATAATACTCGGTAAGTAACCGGATGTAGTGAGAGAGGAGGAAAAAAAATCTTTATTACCGGTAATATGATGAGTTGCACCTGAATCAAGAATCCGTGGATTAAGAGAGGGTGACATAGAGTTACAACTAAATGATTTACCAGTGTTTGTTCCCGAAACAGCTGAGCTTTGACGAAATTTTACCCATCGGAGAAAATTTTCATAAGTTGGCATAGAAACCATAGAAGAATCAGTGGTCCGAATGGCATCAGATAGAGCAAGCTGGGGACATGGAAGGTGCTTGTGAAGTTTCCAGCACTGATCAATAGTATGTCCGAAACGATGACAATATCTGCATTTGCGGTGAGTGGTGGATGGTCTCTTCTGAGAATAATCAAAAGTCATGCTAGTAACTAAGTACAACAGACAGCAAGGTTGGATGAGAGAAAAAACCATGCACAAGGCAAGTATTCAAGGCTGTATGAACAAGAACGTGTATACCCGTCGGTCGAAACCCAAAAATAAGACCGGATCTGGATCGTACAGAGGATTCCGATTCTGATGGTGAAGTTTGTTTTCAGAAAGTCACTGGAATGACCGGCGGTAGCAGCGGTTCGTAATGAATATCAATGCCGGAAATTGACACGGCAGTGAAGGAGTGGCAACCGGAGTTGAAAACACGGTTTGCCGAAAAAAAATTCTCACCGGAAGACAGTGGGTCCACCGGGTAAACATGGATTAGGGTTGTCTCTAAAAAGGCTCTAGATACCATGTTGAATAAGAGAGAAAAGAGAGACATATGATGAAATACCGTGTGACTAAATAGCACAACGGAAGATTTATTATATAGAAGTAAGTAGCTTAGGGCCTAAGCTATGATATATTTACGGAATGAATATTCATCATAATATTATATCCTAAGTAACTTAGAGAGTAAGCTAAAATATATTTAGAGCATAAATATAATTATTTACTATATATTTATATATCAACAGTTACAACTATCTCTGCCAAGCTAGTTAAACTATAGAACTGTGTACTCTCTGACAGGGAAATTTACAATCAAATCAAGTAGAGGAAAGGATCCTCCAAAACAGAAAAATCTAGATATAGCAAGGTATATGAAAATCTACCAGTATCAGCTATGCCAAGTACTACATATCAAGTCACCATACATGAGTATCAAAGTTTGGTCTAATTTTTACGATGAAAAGGTAGAGAAAAAGAAAGTACGAACCACAAGAATCCCTCCTCAAAGATGTATGCAGAAATAAGTGATGGTATTGACAAGTTCGAAGCTTTGTAACAACTGCTTCTTCGGTCAAGCAATCTTCTGAAGAATATGTCTTCATGGTCTCTAGGACCATATTTATGCAGTACCCCCTTGCCGAATGAGAAATTCCTAAAAAAAATAGGCATTGTTAAAATTGATCATTCCAATGTAGTCTAAAGATGTACTATCAATGGACAAATGTGAATAGTAAGATATGACAACTAAAAATTAATTGTATCCCCTCCGAGTATGGCAAACCAACAATATACACATTTTTTTCTCACGAATTAAGAACGTGTATATTCATAAGTTTCAATTTTTATGACAAAACATGGTGTATACAGAAAAAGAAATGAATAACAGACCAAGACCAGTGCGGAGAAATGTGTTGTAAACAGAAAAACAGATAAGTTACGAAATAAATAAATCAATGGACCCAAGAGCTCTAATCCCTCTCCATATCCTTTTTTAGGGTGAGCATTCTCTTGCATATCCAAATGAGAAATCCTTTCAAATTGCAACATTGGCATGTCATGGTTTTTCGACTTTACTATACGAGGGTCATCAAAATGGAGCAAACGTAAGACAAAACTAATGCTATTTAATTGATTATGGCTTAGAGTTAAGAGAAAAAGGGAGGAGAAGGCTTGGAGAAAACGGGATGGAGGAAGGGTTTTGGAGAGTTTTGTAGGGTTTTGTCAAACTCTCTAAATCATTTTCCTCTTTTTATAATAATTCAAAACAAAAAATATCAATCTTAAACGTTCTCCTACTTATTTCCCTAACAGAATGCCCCTCCCTCCCTTTCTCTCCTATCTTCCAAACAAAGCCTAAAGAGAAATGAAGTGACCAGATATATATTATATAATAGAAGTTACTATTAGAATATTAATGTTCTAATAATCTAATAAGTAGTATAATTAGGTAAAAAAAAGTTCATACCTACTACAGGCATAGCTTCTTCTGGAAAGTCAATATCATGATCGGCCCCAACAAGTCCATATACATAGGGGCTTCCTGGATGAGCATGCCTGTAGGTAACATTAAATTGGTCACACAACATACTATCTAAAATTTGTTTTATAAGGAAAAGAAAACATTTCATTTTAATGAGTTTTACAACAAACAAATCTTCTAAAGATGATCTAAAAGAGAGAGTGAAGACAGAGACGGCTGCCAATTGGAGAATACTGTACTTACCCAGATATAAAACGACGTTTCTTGGTTCGAGCTTGAGCTGGGCCTTGAACTTCCTCCACAATACACTGGTCAAGACAAAAATTTGTAAGCAACATGTATTCATGAACACGGCAAACATCATAACAACATACAAACAGCATAAATGCATAACCAAGGGGCTACTGATTTTGGGTTGTGAATGATGCTATAAATGACAAGCAATAGAGGATAATTCAGTCATGTAATAATAAAATTTAAAATATGGAAGTGGAAGAACATTTAATCGCTAAACTCACCACCGAATAACCATTGTGTGTCAGATCATCCAAAGTTTGCCTAAGATTCTGAAACCAAAGAAAACACCCGAGGCACATTAAATATATAACAAATCAGCAACCACATTGAACCACAGTTTTATTTAAATAAATACAAATTTATCACCTTTGGTGCACAAAACATAACACTCAAGCACCATTAAAATTTCTTTTAGCTTAAAAAATTAAGTTCACTAAAATAACAGACTCCACCCTCCCCAAATCTCACATCAGCAGAATGAACACTCAGAATATTGATCAAGGTGTCAAAAACCATTAACGAAAGATCAACATCAATAACAACTCAAAGTCTAGCAATAATCATGGAATGACTCTGAATCATGTTCCTTGTTGTACAAACACTAGGTAAATTAAACAGCTTGAGAATACAAGCATAACCATTAACCAATCAGAGCACTAATATAAAATTTTCTCAACATACCACAACAGGGCAACCAGCTTTGGGGATGCTATCTGACCGTAGACCGCCAAAGGGATTTAAACCCGCATATTCAACAAGAATACAAGCGTCTATCCCAAGAGCTTCATAGAAGTCTCCAACCTGAGAACATATTTTAAAAAGAAAAGGGGAAATGAAGAGATACCAAGAGAAAGCTAGCTCAAGAATTATCATAGTGTGCAGGCAAAAGAGCAAACAGAAATTTCTTGAGAATGGCAGCTTTGTTTCCTTTAAACTAAATACACAAGACTACCAATCCCTAACCAAACTCTCATAAAATGGTGTGTGTGTGTGTGTGTAATACCATACCCTGCATAGTAAAACTTGACGTGGAAATTGTGACTTGAACTGCAATATGTCACAGTTAAGTGTTCCTTCCTTCAGACTGCACAAACAAAAAATTATTCTTCCATCAACATTTTTATAGTAATACTATCCATCAAAATAGAGGAGACAAGGGAGTTCAGATTTGTGATCTTTCATGGAACAATAGCCGGTATAAATGGCTACAATGAAGGATTATCAATTAACTACAGTAGTATTCTTGTTAAAATTGATCCATAAGTTGTGAGCTTGTAGCTGAACAACAAAGAATTTTTCTATCAACTTACATTGGGCGTAATAAAACATGCACAAAAGTTTGAAAATAAACAATGACTACCATTACGAATGAAGCCGAAGAGATATGTAAATAAATGTTTTAAAATAGAAACCAGCAATTAATGTTTTCATTTTTCAATTACAAGTACTAAAAGGAAAAATGAAAATCATCAATTTCAAGCACTCACCTTCCATTCCTCAAGTTAGAATCTATGCCAAGCAAATTTGAGTATTCAAGTCTTTCAATTAGATTCATTGTTGAAGTTTTTTTGCAAGTCTCCAACTTCTGCCATAGTTTGGAAAGGAAACAAGAAAGAGAAAGCAAGGTTTTCTATAAATATTCTGAGGTTTATGATCAAAACAATAAAAAAGTAATAGCCATGTTCACAGTGGAAAAAATTAAGGCGACTTACCTCCTTCCACCACAATATGTGAGAAAGATCTTTTTCGTCTAAAACATTATCTGATACTCTGAGCTTCTTGGTCACTTTACCACTGCCCCTTGAAACTTTCCGGTCTTTAAAACATGATATCTTCTGTACACGTCCATTTGTTCTATTCATCAAAATTATTTACAATTTAGACACCATGCCATAAAACAATAGAAATTTACATCATTAAGATTATATCATGTCAAGAAAATACTGCATCCAAAAAACTAGAGCATTTTTCCTTCTAAATTTAGAATGAGGACTTCACATGGTGATTCCCATGCCATCTAACAGAAAACAAAGGATCTGTATCCGAGTATACCATTTGCATTCTAACAATTTCAAATACACATATGGTAAGTTGGTAACCATAGCATAACATCTTAATCACAATTCATTTGTATTGAATGAACTATCTAATGTTCTAAATAGACGTGTACCTACGATAGCCAAGAAAATGGATGGTACATTTTGTCACAATAACAAAAAACTGTGAATAGGTGCCTAGAATGAGCTCAAAGTCATGAACTATTATTAACATGCATAACTCTTGCCCAGGGCACAAGCAAGGGTTTTAGGCCTCCTGGTTAGTCGGTTGTAGATGAGGAGGGATTCAAACCCCTGACATCGTGGTTCATAACTATGTGCTCTAATCCTATGATCTACAATCCCCGCCTTGTTCCCCATAGTACCCTACAAAAGCAATATCGATCATACCAGCAAAAATATTCAATCTATAGTTTCTCACCTAAAGCAAAAAGGTCTCTCTAACAGTTTTCTTTAAGTCTCACTCGCTCACTCTTAGGTTGGTCATGCTTGCTGACTTGGTGCATGTTTAGATTAACGGGGGAGTTTGGTTGAATCACAGTGAACTACAACGCTTTTGACAAAGCTAGTTAAATTCAGTTGTAGCACCAACACTTTTAATCGAAGAAGTGTCCGTGTCCGACATGTGTTTGTCTGACACTGACACTACACCGACACATGTGTTTACATTCAATTATGTCATTTTCTCAAATTACTCTCGTGCCCACATGTCCGTGTCTATCTCGTGTCAGTACTTCATAATCACCACTACTTCAAACAACAAAATCACAGCCTCAATGCACAAAAAATCTTACCAATACTTTTAGTATTTACCTCCATTTATCAAATTGGAAAAAAAAAAATCAAATTTTTTTTAAAAAAAAATTAAAATAAAATAAAATGAAATCGTAACATAAATAACTCATTTCAATACAGTAATAAGCTATCGATGTTGCAATCAAACCCTACATTCAACGCAGTTCAATGCATTTGCACAAAAACCAAGAAATATTTTGAAACAACAAAGAAGGGATAGAGAGAGAGTATACCTGAGGAAACGAGAGGGAATGAAAGAAGAAGGAGAAAGAGAAGGAGAATTCCTGAAAAGAGAAAGAGAACGAAAGCGAGGGAAGAAAACGACGACGTTTCGAGTTGAAGCTAGCTTGTACATTATTGAGTTTGTTGAGTTGAGGTGGAGAATGAATGTGTGGTTTGTGTTTTGTATCAAAATCTCAAGAACAGATACCGAGGGAGGGACTCTTCCCGCCACACGCACAGCGAGTGTGGTTTGTGCCGTTGTTGTCTCTCGGTCTTCCTTCTCACTCCTGCCACCATCGATATCATTGCTAATTTTTATATTTTTTAGTTATCATTTATTTGAATTTCGCTAAGTTTAAAAGATTAATCACATAGTTAGAATTCGTTCCATTTATTCAATCTAAAAAATAAATATAAAAGATTCATTATCTATTTTTTAAGTTGAGAACCTCTTCATTTCCAAAATAAAATGGAAATGTCAATTATTATAATTTTGAACTAAATAAATTGTAAATACACGTATTTCTAAAATTAGAGACATTAATTAATTGACTGGTTATAAAATAAAACAGAAATGCTTCTTAGTACGGAACGAAAAACTAACGGAAGAAAATGCATTACGTGGCAGCCAATTTTTTACCACCATACTGCCTTTATTAGATATTGGTATAGAAAAAAAATAATTATAATGGGTAGTTTGTATGATTTCTTTTTTTCTTTTTTACACAGATACCGATTGCTCTTGATAAATGCATTTTGGTGAAACGACTTTCACTTTGTTCGTCAAAACCTTTGAAATGATTTTGTATATTACATTGCACAAGGAGATAAGTTTCATGTTCTTGATATATTTTGGGTTATCTTTCTTCAAAACAAGGACAACATTGGTTTTGACAAGTCTAGATGGAAACTCACCATGTTCAAGCCACAAGACACATGTATGAAAAATCTTGGGTCTGCATAGATGCCAGGAACGTTTAAAGTACACCAGGTTAAAACTGTTCGGTCCTGAAGCTTTATCCGAGTGCATTTTAAATAAAGTTTGTCTAAACTCTTCAATGGTAAACAACTTCATCATATTCTGATTATCTTTCTATGTGACAGCTCGCTGGACTAGCTCTATTATTTCGTGTATATTCCCTTTGTTTTTGGTAAAAAGCTCGTCAAAATATTGATTGGCAACTCCAAACACATCAGTGTGATCATCAAACATCTTCCCGTCATTCCTTCTCAACCTTGCAATATGATTCCTCTTTGTACGTGCGCTAGCCATGACATGAGAAAATTTCGAATTTGTGTCACTATCCTTCAACAAGTTTACTTTTGCTCTTTGTTTCCAGAAATCATCCTTCCGAGCTAAAAGAGAGGTCATTCGGTTTCTAACATCAATGTTCTTCCTTCATGCGTCCTCATCATTCCTTTTTCGTAATGCTCTCATTTTCCGACGACATTCATCTACGACCTTACTAAATCTTCTTCTACTGTTCAAACCCCTACTGAAGTAAAATATTTTGCACAACATACCACATATTATTATCTTGTGATTGGACAAATAGTTTCATTTTTCCTCTGCAGAAGTAATAATCGGTGCAGTCAAAGAGAGGTGGTTTGGTTGACGATTCTCCTTCTGACATATACTTGAGTTTAGACATTTCTTTTCTTTAATTTCTTCTAAATCTTTTTCCTCTTACATCGTTAAGTGTTCAACCTTAAGGCAGAGCTCTGATGCCAATTGAAGTAAAATATTTTTCACAACAAAGGGGGGTTGAATAATGAACTATTAAAAATTTACCAATAAAAATTCTTCAATTGAATACTTGAATTGGATTAGTTGGTTAATGAACAAATAAAAATAATAATTCTGAAGTGTGTAAAATCGAAAACATATTAAAATAAGGGAAGAGAAATCACACAAAAACATTTATCCTAGTTCACCCAAACTAAGCTAGTTTCAGTCCCCACATAAATGTGAGATTATCCACTAAGTAATTGAAGTATAACTTAACTTCAACTCATTCTTTTCACTGATCTTCTTGATTTTTCTTACAACGAGTATTTTTACCCTTGAATTTACACACTTGTTACAACAAGCTAAACTTTTATACAACCTTCCTCCTCTTCTTCTATGAGAAGCCAACTCTTTTGAACAAATTTACAGTGTTTGTATCTTGCTAAAAAGGCTCAAAGAAAAAGAGCAATTTTAGTGTTTATATTTGAAAACAAAAGAGAGCTTTGAATGTTTGAATTTTTATGCTTGTAACTTCTCAAACTTGGGTGTGTTGCTTTGCTGAAGGTGTGGGTATTTATAGACAAATGAAAATCTCATGATCCAATTAAATTAATGTCTTGGCTGGCTTCTTGTACTCTCACGTGTAAAGCTTTGCCAAGTTTGAACTTTGTAGGCCCATGTGTGATTTAAGACACACTAGATAGCAAAGGCTTTGCCGTATCTTTTTAGAAAATTGTTGTTGACACATTAAAGAAGGCTTAAACACACTAGTAAAAGACACAAATGCCCTTCGACAGTTAACTGTCGCCGGCTATCATTTCCTCGGCAATTAGCTGTCGTCGGGTTGTGTAATCCTCGACAGTTAACTGCCGATGCGTCCTGATGCCTCTGCAGAACCAAAATTCTGCTGTTATAACCTGTTTCCACATTGTTTTATAGCGGAATCGTCAACATTCAACACAAACAAGTCAAAATGCGAGACCTCATTTCACATGAACATTAAACAATTACCACATTACATTATAAAGGTACCAACATAGTTAAAGTCAATATACGAGAACATGTCATCAAAATACAAACATACAAACCAATGTCATCAAAATATGAAAAGTAAAAAACAAGTCCTAAACATCAAATACTCTTACTCCTGTTCCTACTCGGCATGTTGGCTTCTTGGCCTCCGGCTCCGCCTCCTGGTCAATATCAGTGCTATCTGCTCCCTAACATAGCACATGGTCGCAGACCATGCTCAGGTCTCATCACCTCCCGACCCAACTGCTCATCAACATAGGCAACAACGCCACTAATCATCTCATAAGTATCAGGCGAGCCTTTCGCCTGGTACTGGTCCCACTAGTGTGGAATGATTTTCTCCTCATTTGCTGGCGTCAGAGGTGATCCTGGAATAAGTGGCAAAATATGATGGTGAGACACCCCATTGTACCATAGCATATAGCCATCTTCCATCTGCCATGGCATCTCTCCTGCCGGATTACCCCAACCGGACTCCTTAATCGTACGAGTACGAAAGTCGATGAAAGCCTGCCGAATATGAGTCACTCTAGTTTGAAGTGTATTCAACAACAACAAGTCAATAGTCATTTGAACTAACAAATAATAAAATGTACTAATAAAAAAAAAATATATTTTCACACACTAAACAAATTGACCACCCATACAAAAATTTCAAACTCGACAATTATTGGCGGCCCGCCCGATATTGTTTTCCTGGCTCGGCCACACTACTGATAGAACTAAAAATAGCACAAGTTGACATAATATATAAATGAACTTCTAAACCATACAACACTAATTCTTGATTAAATATTAGATTTTCTTGGCTTGTTAAAAAAAAAAAATATTAGATTTTCTTTCTTATTGATCTGTCAGATATGATTTAGAGACGGCGCAACTTCAGCATCTAAAGTATGCAAAGTTTCTCTCAAGTAATGAATATTCTTTCATTGCTTGATATCTGTTGGATTTGATTGCAGAAATTCTGCATGGAACCTTGACTCCGTTCAAGTTGTGCATTCAGCCGAACCGAGAGCTCAGAATAACCTTCCATTCTAAGTTGGAAAGATCTGATATTATATATCAGCACTATTTCCTCAATGGTTAAGTATCATACTAAACAGAATTGAAAACAATGTTACTGCACTCGATCATTCTAATAGAGAAGATTCTCTTATTTTTGTTTGTGTCTGTTTTCCTATACTTGGCTACTTTTTATGTTAGTATATGAAAGGGTAAATAGCGCTTTACCCCCTGTAATATAGGTCATTTTTGGTTTTCCCTCCTGTAAAATATTCTTTTTGAATTTCATCGTAATTTGAAGATTTTTTTGTTTTGGACCTTCATGGAAAATTTCACCCCCTGTAATTTGAGCAAATTTAGGTTTACCACTTTATAATTTGAGCAAATTTAGGTTTGCCCCCCTGTTAATTTGAGCAAATTCCGGTTTATCCCCTGCCATATCTTCGATTTTGTATAGTCAAAATTCATGAAGGTCCAAAATCAAAAATCTTCAAATTACAAGGATGAAATCCAAAAAAAAATATTTTATAGGGGCTAAAACCGGAAATGACCTATATTACAGGGGGAGTAAAACACTATTAACCCTATATGAAAATCATATAAGATTAGTTTAGTTTATTTATGCTGTTAAGGTAAAATTGTAGCCTATAGATAAATTAGACTGTGATATCTTGCTTGATAAATTAGAGTCATGACATTGTACATATTACCACAGACAGATCCAAAAGTAACTCTAAAAGGTGCATGTATTAAATTTTATCCAGAAAACACATTCAAGATAAGGCTATTTATGTTAACAATTCTTGAGGATGTAATACGAATATGACGAGAAAAACTTGACAAGACCTACGGAAAGTAAATGAGTTATTAACAAATCTTTAATATTTCAGAAAATAAAAGTAGAACAGCAAGAGAAGAGAAAGTACATAGATCAATAATCACATAGAGATTAAATTCTGCAATGTTTTTCTACTGTGCATCAATGTTTAATCAAGATGAATGAGCATATGCATAACAAAAAGAAATCTCATTACCGCTGCAAGGAATAATACACTATGATGAGTGAACTGCAAAACTAAGCAGATTACATCATTTGGTATTCATTAGTGTCAAGCTTGTTTCAACATCCAGTGCTGGGATATCTGCAATGTTAAGATAAAGAAAAATCAATGATGATTCAATCGAAAAAGCACAAGAGAAGTGAAACACAAAGGAAATTACAAAGATTGAAATCTTTGACTGATCACTTGTTAGAAGGGTTTGATGATGCACACTTTTGGAACCTCTGTTGGACACGGAATCGATTCCTTAAGAGTTAAGCCCAACAGACTCAAACTTGTCGATGCTTGATTTTATGAAACTTGGACTCGAACATGGTGGAAGGATGAAACTTACATGAACCCTTGTAACAGGTTTCTCGGAACTAGGTAAATAATTGTTTGGTTTTCTCTCATTCTCATTTATTGCTCCACCAAAATGACTATCCTGCTGTGTATAATTGCGAAATACCAGACAATGTCTTCAATTTTTCCATCCGATTGCAAAAACAATTAATGCATTATGTGACGAAATTAAAGTTATCCTTCTTGAATTAAGCATATAAACTTGATGCAGCGAGTCAATTCTCAAGAGATGTTTAACTCTACTACCGTTTCAAACACATACCAAAACGAAGCACAATGATTATTTTTTCTCAAATAAAGCACCAAAAAGATTAACCAACGTAAAAGAGCCAGGAAAGAGGATGGAAAGATTTGAAGAATATTGCAAAAACAAGAAACCTAAACAATTTATGTAAGACGTTCAATGCAAATCTTATGTAATATGAAGATTTATTACTTCACTTCCACTCAAATTATGAAGCCAACATATAAGTTTACTACTCCTTTTATAACACCTAAACAGTTTTTAAGATTAAGATGGACTAGCAGGTGAAGAAAACCATGTTTCGATAAGCAGCTAGCAGGGCAAGCAATAGTAAATTTGGACAGCTATAAGTTTTGAAACCAAAATGTCTTCAAGAGACAAATCAGATTCTGAATCAACGAGGGTCAGTACGCAATTTTCTTATAATGATTTTAAATTTTTACTGGTCCAAATCCAATGAAATAAACTCCTTACCATATATAAGTTCCTTGCCATTCAATTATTATATTTTAATGAAAGGAATGATATGGAAAAACAGTGAATTTCTATAGGAAGTGAATGTAAAATTGTGTTACATTGCATATATATATTTTGTAAATTGTGTTACATTGGCAACAAAAAACCTTAACCAACAACACATCAACATTAACAGATATAAAGCACGCAGAATAATGATCAAAAGAAATTAGAGTCCATAAATAACCAAGAAGCAACAAATTATTAACTTGAGTGAACAAGGATCAACAAATCAATGCTTAACTTTTAACAAAAACCTAATTCAAAACAATTGCGAAGTGAATAAACAGAAACTGTAACCGATTTAAGTAGACATTGTAATCAACACCTATGAAGAATTACAAACTAAGATTTCTCTCTCAGATCAAGAACGGAGAAATCAAATCGGTTGTTAAGCTGATCCCAGCGAAGGCCGATTCGATCACCTTTCTTCAATTTCCTTCTGTTAACAAACTCTTCGTTCCAAGTCTTCGTGAAGACATAGTATTTGTCTGAAGCCCATATTTTGAAAACTAGCGAATGTAGTTCTTTTTCGTCAAAGTCCCAAACTTTAACTTGCACTCCTTCTGTTTTCCGAGCAGCTTCAGCACCACCCAACAAGTGAGGAATGATAAATTTATAAGCCAAATCCTTATTCAACATAAGCCTAATTAAACCAGGACAGATATCACTCGTTGTAAGAAACTTTTTGATCTCCCATTGCTGATCATTAACAGCATCGATTTCTTGACCCCCAAGCTTTTGTTCCGTAGCGATTTGATCACAGCCGCAGGAGGGGGTAGACAGTAAAATATGGAGACAGACGGTGGAATCATGGATGGGTTGGAGGAGTTTCAAGTTGTTGTGTTTGCCAACAGCAGAATCATCATTGCATGTCTTCTTTTTCTCGTCATCATGAGTGGTGGTGGCCGTACGGTGGCGGCAAGAAAGTGAAAGACAGAGACAAACATCGTTGGTATCATGTTGATAAGGGTTGAAAGTGAGTTTCCCGGAATTATTGTTTCTTCTTCTTTTTCTTTTTCTTTTTTCAGGAGGAACGTGATCACGTTTTCGTTTGTTGTTGGTGTGAGCATGATCATCATAGGGTTTGTTGTTACAAGATGAAAGAGTAGAAACAACGTTGTTGTTGATGTTGTTGTGAGAAGCCATAGCCATGAAATCAATTGAAGAAGAAAAGGAAAGTTGGTGTTTAGGGTTTAAGAGAGAAAAGAGAAGTTATGCGTGTTTAGGGTTTCCTTTCAATTAAGTGTAATGTGATCAGTTGAATTAAACAAAGACCCTCTCACTTATATATACTCAATATTAGTTAGGGTTTTTCTTTTTCGCAAACGAATATTTACTAATCTGCCCTCTAGGAAACTTCCTTGACAGCGCTAGTTAAGTGATACTTTGTAGCTCAACATTATGTTTATTTTATCAATCAAATCCTTTCTAGATTATGTTTATTTTATCAATCAAATATTTTTGTTAATAAATCCCTTCAGTAAAATATTAAAATAATTTTTTTAAATTATATGTATTGTGTAATGTGATGGACATACCCTATTGGTATGACATTACCTAACATAATCATCATTTTATGGGTAAGAAAAATACCTTATTAGTTTAACTATCATTAAGTGGAGAAAATATAATTTTTCAACAAGCGAGGAAAATTCTACATGTCAATTAATTATATTTCATAAACAAATATATTTATTTGTTTTATAACTCTAGATATAAAATTATTGTAGAGACTTATATTGAGAATATTAATTATATTCTTTTCTCATAAATTATTATACATTTCCATATCCTTTTATATTATTGTAAACTTATTTTGTAATAGCAATATGTCGAAATCTCAAAGTTCTTAACAACTCTATTGAGAAAATTTTATTCATACCATTATTCTAAATAATTATATATGGTATATTTGGGATATTTAATTTTACCATTTTCACTATATTTTGACATATTTTATGCTATTGCTATTCTTTAATACTTATGGAAGTTAATGACTATTTTCCATTATATCCTCAGTAATAATAAAATATAAATCTTATGTATTTCCGTTGTGTGTAACCTAATCTTTTCTCAAATGTGTGTAAGTATAATTGTAGAATTTGAGTTTTGAGTGAGGTACTAAAATTGTGAATATATCCTCCTATCCTATTTTATAATACTAGAGACTTATGTCACTCATATGATGATAAATCTTTTATATAATCATCATACTCTGTCATATAAAGGTTACTATATTTATAAAATTATTTGGAATTTTAATTGTGAAAGGAGATTTTGTGTTATAAAATTCTTAAATGAAAATTTACAATCTCCTTAATCTAAATGCATAATATGTGGTTAACTACGAAACTTAATTTTTTGATAATGTCTGCCATTAATAAATAATATATTCATGGGGTTCTATACTATCATTGAGTTACCACTTGTGTTAATAATTCTGCTACACTCATGTGCGAAACATGTGGTTGAGTTCATGAAACTTTGTTAGTTAAAATTATATAACCATTTATGTTAATAATCTTGCACAAAAAATTAAGTATCCCACTATTGAATATTACATTATTAAAATATTCTATATGTCGGATCAGTGGATGTGTGTACGCAACACTACTTATGAGCTCAAATGAGAAATCTCACTCTTGTTTATATATCTGTGAGATCAAGAGAAATGTGTACACAATATTATATACATACAAATTAAAATTCTTATCATTGTCATACACTCTTGTGCACATTGTAAAATATGGCATAACTTAAGAGACTTTAAACTTTAGTCTCATTCTATTATATTGAGATATATATTAGAATTCTTTTAATCTCAATAAGCATCATAATTGAATGCTTAAGTCAATTTTGTTGGAATATGCACAATAACCTCTTAGCATGCAAATATATATATATATATATATATATATATATATATATTGTGTTTCTCTTTTCTCAACATTCCACAATTTATGAGGTCATAAATAATAAGTACAATGTATAATATCAATACTCCTATCGAGTATGATATTGCGTTCTTGAAGTGCTTATAAACTGAGATAATCATAAACGTTCTTTCATTATTGACATTTTAGTGGTCACATTAATCCACATCTTATTTTCTTTAAACTAAGTGTCTATGTTAATCCAGTTTGAAGATTCTTGAATTTCCTATTACTTTATGGATTTTCATAGTCACAATTTTTCTAAAATGTGGATTAATTGAATGTCGTAGAACATTTATCAATTTCGACTAAATGTAATTACCCTCTCTTTATAGGCTATCCCTATAAGTAATTACTATTCTTATACCTATGTGGATATATGACTTTTATAGAATTGAAAACTCATTGGCAGAACCACTAACCACGGACTTATATAAATGAGTATTGTAACTCATAATGATTTGATTAAGTCTATGATATTTTGGGTTAGTGGAAGTTTGTTATAACATTTTTAAAATGCTTGGGCCATTCTTTGATGACACATTCTTTTCAATTCAAGCGTGTCACTAAAAATTCATCCTTTGTTAGAAAAGTGAGTCTTTGACGTGTAAGATTTGTTTTCCCTATCAGATTCAATTTCTGCAGTATTAAAGTTTACTTCTCTTTCGAATTAGTGCTTTGACCATACATATATTTTAAAATTTAAATTTTATATTCTTTTAGTAATTGAGTATTGTCATCCAAGTGGGAGATTGTTGGGTTAATTATTTAATTAATTAATTATGGTTTGACAATAATCAATTATTATAAGTTAATGTTATAATATAAATTATGGTCTATTGTGCTAAGCACTACTTAGTTGATGAATATGTGTGATTGGGCTATTCTTTCTAAATGGACTGTGATGAGTTGGACCATTTAGCTAAGCCCAATGAGAGGTCCTTGTCCTCAGCCGTTTAGCTATTTAAACGTCATCCCATCAGACGGTTAAACTATTCAAAACATTCTGGTGTTAAACGGAATGAAGGTAGTCATCCTCTCATCCTTCTGACAGTTATCCTTCATCAACCTAATTCAAAGGTACACAATTTCTTATTTCTTCTTTGTTACTAATGATATGCTATAATTTGTATCTATTGATCTATGGCTAAGTCTTAAACTTTTATCAAACTATTCTTATTAAATGACCAAAATATATTATATTTTGTCACATCTGTTTATTCATTTGTATCTACTTTTAGTTTTACAGCAAAACAAACTTCATACATTCAAACGATAAAATATGAAGAAAACTATTCAGAGGATCATGAATTAGGGCATTCTCCATCTATAATTTGAGATCAGTACAAGTTATTAAGATAGCTAGATACGCACTAACGATACATATAGAAAACTTAGAAGTTAAGGTGTGAACAAACCAAAATTCTAATCCTAACAATCAAACTATTTTCTTTCACAAATGGCCGAAGGTCCGTGATAATTTGAGATCCACAATCTTTGATTTGATCCAACTATAGAAAGAAAGAAGATATTTACAGGTGTCCGCTCATAACGACTATAAGTACTTTCTAAGATGATCAATCCAACCACAAGTTGACAAGTAAGTTGTATGACTGAAAGGATGCATATTTTGGTGATAGTCGCCATGGTCCTCTTCCTCAAGATATAGTACCGAAGAAACAGGTCCTACTCAATCTTTCCAACAAACTCATGGAGTTCAAACTTGAAACAGACAAAGAACGACAAAATATACAAACTACGAGTCATAACAATGAAGGAAAATTCTATGGTGAAGTTCTTCAATTGACTTTTTTGGTGAAGTTACCCTACATCCAATAATAATGCACCACGTTTTTAAATGATGTCATGCTGATGGTTGCATGGTATGTACCGTGTATCTTTACCGTTTGCTCAGTATGTTCCACCATAGACTAGTTTTATTAGATTTTTTTAACCATCAGATTAAGCACCTCACTAGTGTTATTGTGTTCCTTTCACACTATATTTATTTCCTTTCTTCCTTTTGACTTTTTCTTCCTTCTCCTTATTTAAACAACACATTTATTCTAATTTATTTATTGTTTTAGATCCTAACTAATTAATTTTTGATTATTCTTTCATGAACGTCCACCATATCCACCGCCACCACCTCCAAAACCTCTAACTCCACCATCTTCAGGATAATTACCACCTTCCTCCACCACCATATCCACTAGAGTTGTCAAAACGGGCTAGCCCGTATGGGCCGGCCCGAAAGCCCGAATAAAACATAGGGCTTGGGCCTAAAAATTGGAGCCCAAATTTTTTCAGGGCTTTTTAGACCAGCTCATAAAAGCCTGTAACCCATACGGGCTACGGGTAGCCCGACATCCTGTGTAAAGAACCATTCTCCTTCTTCTCTTCTCCGTCAGTTCTCATCATTTTTTATGTTACCTACCTTTCTCATTTTTCCATTCATACTCATTTTTGATTCAAGTGTGTTGTTTTGATATGTGAATTTGTTACCATATCTTAGCATTGAATCAAGAAATTGTAAAGATGTTTCATGATTTTCCTCTCCTACAACTATCATGGACCTTAGCATTTGTCACCATCAATTAATTTTGAGTTATTGTGTTCTCTTTCCTTGTTAAATCACATAATAACACTCCATTCAGTACACTGATGTCTAGAACTTTCTTTTGTGATAAGCACTTTGATTTATAGTATAAACTCAAATTTGAAAAATGTCAACCTTGTGGAAAGATCAAGTTGACTACAGGGGGTAGGGGTTACATTTAAAGTTTGTTGAACAAACAAAAAGGTGGCAGTTTCTCTGCATTAGCAATAAGCACCTGCTGAACTTGTGAAAGTTTCATGCAGATTGTTCATTTTTTTTTTCTATTGTCGTGTCTTTTAAAGGATTTTTTTTTAAAAAAAAAGGTAAGTCGTGCTGGCCCGTTAGCCCGTATGGTGCCGGGCTCTATTATTCGAGCCCGTATTTAAACAAGGCTTTTTAGCCCAACCTTAAAAAGCCCGTTACCCGCTCGGGCCGGCCCGAAACGGGCCGGGTAGCCTGTTTTGATAGCTCTAATATCCACCACTGACTCCGCGATATCCACTGCCGCGGCTCTAAGCCTCAACCTCTTCCCATCGTTCTCTCATTTCTTCACCATCATCAACCTCTTTACACTCACACAAATCACAAACATGTGAGAGTTTCTAATTGCAAAGTGTTGTTAGGGATGAATATATCGGTTTGGGATGAATTTGTGGATAAATTTATGGGTTTGGGATGAACAAGATTGCCGGGACGAATTTCTTAATTTCTATAAATTTGAACCTTTGAATTGCATTCCGTTATGTGCTCTAACCGTTGTTCAAATCACAAATAAAATGTTTTTTTTCAAGAATCTCAGTTTAAATCTCAAATTTCTGTGTTAAAATTGCTTGAATTAGTGATTTTTATGTTTTGGGTTACGTGGGTCTTCAACCGAAGTTGAAGATGATGTTAAAAAAAAGGAAAAATTTCGAAGGAAAAAAAGTCTGAAAAAATTAATTACTATGACATTATTACTTTCGTTTTCCAATACCTGTTGGATATTCCACTAAACATTTTGTTTTCTCAAAAAGTTAATGTCAGTATAAGTATTGCCGCCATAAGGAGTCTATTGAATATTGACTGTTAGATTCAATTGAAATTATTTTTTTGAGGAAAGATGATTCAATTGAAATTATTAAAAGAAGTTTATTGCATAGCTTCATGATTTATCATAAAAAATAAAATAAAAGTGTGGCTTCATTGTTTCAATATCTCACGTGGTAAGTTTCTTATTGTCATTGATCATCATATTCATACATCTATTATTATATACTACTACTATAGTAAAACAATGTCCAGTTAATTTATTAACGTGTTTTTGATCAATTTTCTAATGACTCTAATTTAATAGGCTACATAAGTCATTTAAGATACATAATCGTTAATAATCGATACTAGACTTATTAAAAATGGTTATAATAGAAAAAGGAGAAGAAAAAAAAACGGTTTTGAATGGAAAATGAAACAGTTTCTTTCTTTGTTTCACAAAAACCGGTGAAGTTGATATTATTAAAAAAAGAGTAGTGCCAACAACACTCTCTCTAATACTCACTATATTATTGATTTAAATAAAACAAATTTTATGGTACATCCAATATATTTGAGTGTATCGGTACACTCACTATTTAAATTAATAGTTAAATGAGTTGTTTTTTGAAGAAAAATATTATTTTTTATTAACTAAATCTTTATGAAACTAAATTCCCTATAATTATTACTCCTAGCACAATATAAATCTATTATAAAAAAAAACAATAATTTTTTTTGGTATTTGGCTTTGTGTTATTTGGGTCCTTTGTAATGAAAGAAACCAAAGACTTTTCACAAACACAGCACAAACAGCAGTGCATCTCCTTGAGAAAGTCAAGCTCACATCTCTTCATTGGATGAAAGCAAAAAATGTATGTTTTCCTTTTGGTTATCATATGTGGTGGCAGCATCCCCTAGTTTGTTTAGGGATTGGCTGATGTATCTCTTTTATTTGTTGATAGTGTTTCCAGAACTTTTGTTGTAACTTTGTTTTGATTCCTAAAGCACTCCTTGTGCTAGGGAACAAAACTTCTTGTTTATATATCTCATTTTGGCTTGTTAAAAAAAAAAAAATTTTTTTGGTAGTGATAGTACTTTTTTTTGGTAGTGAAAAAAATATCAATATAAATCTAATTTACGCTCGCTGACTGTTTTCTTTTAATTTTATATTTTATTACTATTTTATCCTTGAACAATATTATTTTAAATTTCTTGTTAAAAAAATATTATTTTAAATTTCAATTCAAAAAATTAAATTGCTTTAAAATATGATTATCCCACCAGAATAGGAAAAATGTTATCTATTCTATACTAGCGGAAAGATGGACAAATATGTGTCTGTCTTTTCATTTTTTGTTGCGCTGACGTGTGTAAATTATATTATCTAATTATGAAACTTAAAGACCAATAAAGATACAATATTTTCATATGCTAATCATTTGACACTTCAGCTTATTTTAACCTGATTTGTCCAGTAAGAGACTGATGTAGGCAACGGTGACGAAAAATGCTCTGGTACGGTGGCGATGAGTCTTCATGGTGGAACGAAAGGTGCACGCAGACACGTTAACACTCCAACACTCAAGTCAGTATTTGAACTGAGAAAGAGATTGTAAAAGGTGTGGGAAAAATGAATCATACCTTGAGGGTGAAGCCAACTCACTATTATATAGGCGAGCGTGAGAATAACTGCCTCGGTGAGATGCGACGTGTGATTAGGAGGAGGTTAGAGGACACGTGTACGGTACCTGATGCGCCAAGGCGCGCTCCAGTGGAGTAAGGTGTACAAGTATTGGCGTGTTCCTTCAGGCGATACGCCGTATAATAGTCTAATGGGTGTTTAGCCCACGTGTCACAATAGGATTGACCTTCTGGCCAGTCCAGAACATAACCATTTTGTGTCTTTTGTATCAAATAATCATATTTCGAGGAGAGAGAAAATAACTGTAGAAAGATTGAGATGATTTTGTAACAAAAAAACATTTTATATTGTTGTATCTAAACAAACTAAATATATTCTCTAATTATGAAAGTTAATGACAATTTTCCTCATCCCACATATATTTACCCTTTCATATAGTTATATCTAAAATAACTAAATTATTTTTAAAAAAAAATCTAAACAAACTAAATTATTTTTTAAAAAAAAATGATTTTATTACAATAAACAAATACAAAAGAGTCTGTTTTTTTTATAAAGGGCTTGTTTGTTACGGATTAAAATAAAAGTGAATTTGACATAAAATAAGTTAGAGATTATATTTTAGATATTTTACGAAAAATGAGTATCGAAAGATTAATATAATTTTGTAAAAAAAAATCTATTTTATATAGTTGTATCCAGAAAAATTAAATTATTTTTTAAAGAAGTGGTTATTATTACAGTAAACAAACACAAAATTGATTATGTTATTTTATTAAATCTCTAAATTATTGAATGTGAAGATCAGTTTTTGTCTATAAAAACAAACATTATATTTAATTTACATTTACAAAAAAAATGATATTAAGGAGTTTTTATCTCCCACTAAGTCCATTTGATGCAATAGAACTATCTCGCTATGAGTTTTTCTTTTTTAGGATGCCATAGAACTATCTTCCTATGTCCCATGAGCATAGCTCAGTTGGTAGGACAATGCATTATTATATGCAGGGGTCGGGGTTCGAACCCCGGACACCCCACTTATTCACCTTATAAGGTGAATTCTAGCCACTAGGTTACCTGACCAAAAAAAAAGAACTACCTTCCTATGACTTTTTCTGTTTTAGGTAATCCAATGAAAAATGACAATTGTATAAATATTTAGTTTAAAAATATTAATAAGAATAAATAATAATAAAAAACATAAATAAATACATTTCATTTATCAATGATATAAAAAGTATATGGACGAAACAATTATCGTCGATACTTAAAACATATGAATAAATTAAAAAACACATGACTTTTTTTTTGTGGTGGTCGGGGTTTGAACCCCGGACCTTGCATATATTATGCATTGTCCCTACCAACTGAGCAAAGCTCACGAGGACAAAAAATACACATAACTATTTTCATTGATACATATTTTTGCATCTAATTTTATTCATTAATATTTGTTTAATAATCACAAAATAACATAATTTTGAGAAAGTTTATTCAAATTTTATTTTGAAAAAGTTACAAAATATTTCTCATTTATAAATTATACATAGGATTACTATTTATTACAAGGAATACAACTACTTTTCATTTGTAAATAAAATAACTACTTTTAAGATTACTTCTTTTCGTAAAAATAAATTATTATTTTTTTTATCTTAATGTCATATTATAAAATATTTGTTTACGTTAATGCATTATTAATTATTATAACATTTAGAAGTATGACTATAAAAAACACAAGATAAATGATCAATAAGTCACTAAATAATATAGTTGTACAATTCATACATGGAACATATAAAAGCATCTTTATCGTTAATGAGATCTTTATTATTTTTAATATTTTTAAACTAAATATGTCTACCACTTTATAATATTTAATAGCAACTATTTCAATAATTCTATATGGGTAAATTAAACTATAACCTCTCTTAAGGTCTTCCTAAAAAACACAAGCACCCCCTCTATTTGTAACTAAACACTAATCTCCCTTATTTTGTTATTAAATTGACAAGCAATTACCTTATTTTTCAACTCTTTTTCTAGCAATTCACTTCCTGGTACGAGTATAAACTCCCTAATTTTTTGACCTTTTTTTCTTATCATTTTGCACTTTGGTCAATTTTTGAAACTTAAGAGACCACTCACTGTTCCTCTTTCTTTGGTGGTGGCCGGGGTTCGGTGGCGCCGAAGTGGTGTTGACATGCGCTGGCTTAAAAGGTGCTACTCTTGAGAGAATTTTTGAGAAATTTGTAACAATTCATTCATGGGTGGGATAGGTGATGGTGATGAAGGTAAAACTGTAGACATGGTTGAATAAGATCAAGTAGTGCAGGATGGGTTATACGAGTACGTATGCCATGGGAGGTTCTCTCAATAAAAGCACGGTTGATACGTAGAATAAAGGAAAATACACACTTAAAATCAATGTTAAACTCCAAAGTTCATTAACTAATACCTCTGTCCCTATATATAAGATCTTTTTGTCAATATCACGAGAATTTAAAAAGTTGATATTTGTATTAAAATTGTTTGTAATCATTATTGTTTTTACAATTTTATTCTTTAAAAGAGAAATTAGTTTATGTTTTCGACGTGTTATTTATTGTTGATTGAAGAAATAAATAATGTTATACAAAGAAATAAATAATGACAATCAAAAAATCATATTTGATAGGATTATTAGATATAAATTTGTCTAAGAAATCAATAATAGGAAAAGATTTAAGGGTTAAGAGAAAATAAATAAAATATAATATGATTTTGTAAGATTTGATGGGCCGACCCAATATATGAAGAAAGGTTTGAGACAGAAATCCTAAGTAATTTAGTGTGTGTGTGTGTATAAGGGTTTATTAACAACAGTCTCACGGTGAAAAATTCACTCTGTTGCTTGCGTGAAAAACACCAACGTTCTTCAACTGATCTTTCATGGCTAACAACACCGATAACTTTGTTGGTTCTCTTCTTTTCACTGCTCCTGAGCTTCATGATACCAATGACGTTTGTCTCTGCCTTTCACTTTCTTGCCGCTTCTGTGCAGCCACAACCACCCATGAAGATCAGAAAAAGAAGACATGCAACAACGATGCTGCTGCTGTTGGGAAACACGACAACTTGGAACTTCTCCAACCCATCCATGATTCCACAGTCTGCAATGAGAACGTAAGCAATAAGAAGGATATTATGGGAAGACCCAAGATATCGAGGTTTATGAAAGGAGAGCTAAGAAGACTAATACCTGAAGTTACTAGTTAGGTGTAGCAGGAATAATTTACTAGCATGATTTAATATTGATATTATCTTAATAATATCTTCTAGAAAGATATTATCCGAGCTTATATCTCTAGTAGTATTTAAGTATGAGTAATAGGTTTTTAGATGGCATGACATAATAAGTTTTCTGTTTAGGTCTGAGTAGCATTCCTCTCTTAGTTTTGTCGGAGCTTTACTCAAGTTATGATGACTTTGTTGCTTCATGGTTATATTTGAAATTCAATTTCAGGTTGCAGATGATTATGTCGTATCATATGATGTGATGCAAGGAATTACAAATTTGCTTATTTAAATTTTTTATCTAATGATTCAAGTACGTTATCTGCTAAATTATAAACTGATAACATGTTTCTATTAACTGATAAACTATAAATTGATGAATGTATCTTTGCTTGTTAACTATAATAGATTTATCAGTGGTGTAAAAATCAATTTTGAGTTGGTCATAATCATTGGCTATGTAATTATGAATGTTAGGCTCTATGGTTTAAGGGAGGCCTCAATCAGAGTTCTGAAAAAGTGTCTTGCAGTCTTGGAATGAAATGAACAAGAAGAGATACAATATGTTGTATAATAACTATTCACACTAACCGTTGTGAATTTGTTAAAAAAATCACACCTATAAAAAACTTGATGTGTGGAGCAAATTAATCAAGCAACCAATATCAACGTGGGTGACAATTATAAACGCAAGCAAAAGTTAAAACAACTTGTTCAAAAAAGTTTTGTTGTTGGCTTCCAAACCCTTGTTTTTCTACTCTCTCATCCGATACAGGATCTGTATTTGTAGAGAAATATAACTCGTAAATTTGAAACAGATAGCACGCTGAAGATATGTTTCCTTTTTTTCTCCTTCGGTGCAAAATATAAAATTTTCCCCTTAAAATTATATTTGCATCAAATCTTCCGTCATATGGTACAAAAATATATTTACTATCCATAAATATATTTTGAGTAACAATCTTCTGGAAGCACAAAATATATTTGAAACAAATCTTTTATATTTCTAGCAACAATCTTCTTCATCCATCAAATTTTGAGTCAATTTCAACATCAAGTACTATTTAAAAATAACACATATCAAATACAAGCTTTCCAATAGCTATAAACACAAGCTTTTGACTAATGAAATTTTTTAACATGATTTCTCATTTCAAAAATCATATGCAACTAGATGTGATAGTAGTCCTTTTCTAGTAATGTCTTGTTATCAGTAAAGAAATTATCTATCAATCTAAGTGCATATATATAGAAAATCATCTTAGCTAGTTGCATATCCACATGCTTCTCTTGGTTTTACATTTTGTGGAAATAGTTTGAATAATGTTCTTCTACTAATGGTTTGAATAATTTTTTTGCATATATATAGTCAATTTCTGCTTTTATTTCTCTTCCTCTTGAATTTGGTTTTTCGATTCTTTTCACTTCCTTATATTTCATTATGTAATTTAACTCAGTTTTCTATGGTGCATAATAGTTTCTTTATATGGTGGATTTGTGAACTTGATGATTTTATGCATGTGATATGCTAAGATTATTTGGATTCATTCAATGTTGTATTTACCATGATATGATTTTCCATTGAGATGTGACTGCATTCTTGGACTGCATTCATGAAGATAAACTAAACCTCTGACTGTTCCTATGGCTATTCTCAGTCTGGTTGCTCATTATGTGAAAGTAATGCTTAAAGAACAGATCACTAAAATCATATGGTTGAAGTCGAACAGCTTCCGTAGCTTCCCAATGCCCATATTACAGATGCCGTGCGAATTCTGCTTGAAGCTCACACCGGAGACATGATGGCGGGCATTGCACACCTTTATTTCTGAGACGGGCTCGAGTAGGTAGGCAATTATTAGCAATCTCCAAATGAAGTTCTTAATAATACGAGGTGCTTCCAAATCCCACACAAGGTACCACGCTCTATGAATACAAAGATTGGTAGTATCAATGAGATTATTCATTCCTAACTGATATGCACTCTTGACTGTGAACTGCCCTTTAGAATCCGGCCACCACATCCTGCGATCACTCTAAGCTTCCAAAATATTTGGAAACAATGGTGTCGGGGTTCATGAGAATAAATATTATGAAAGTCCTTACCTCCATTATGTTTTTGCTTAATTTGTCCCAATTCAACCAATGTATGCCTTGGTTACCATCTCTCTTTATTAAACCAATGACGTAAATCTTAGATCACAAATCTCTACATAATATTCGTCAAAACTCAAATCGGATCTCATAACCATTTTGTTATTACCTTGAATGTCTTTTCTCAATTAGTTTCAATTAAGATTATATTCGATTATTTTTCGTTGGAATGTCTGATTTATTCAGGAAGAGGTCCTTCTCAACCTGCCCTGATATTTGTTGGAAACTTGCTTGCATTTAATACTAAATTTGGTACAAGACTCTTAAATAGTTATTCCGTTGATATACACACCCAGCATTATAAATTTGAGACTAGATGTATCTGAAGGAACTACAAGTACAGAAGCATAAAAGCAGTTTACTTGTGCTACTCCAAGATACTCGGCCTTCGCCGGTTCTAAAGTTGTACTTCGATTACCACCTGCTTGTTTTGATAATTTCTCCAAATAAATATTGTAATTCAGAGAGATAATTCTTTCCATCTTTCGTTATCCATAAAATTTTAACGATAGGCATCTTTGAACCCTCAGAACCTGAGTATGATGAGGAATCTGAGTATGATGGCATATTTTAAACTTGAGCATTATAGAAATCTTAAACAAGGATGTGAAGTGAGACCTTTTCAATTAATGACTTATTAGTAGAGAAATTATCTATCAAGCTACTTGCATATAGAAAATATCAAACCTAGTTGCATATCCACTTGATACTTCCTTCTATTTAATAACGTTTATCTCAGTTTTCTATGATTGATAATAGAATCAAATTTTGGTAATGATTTCTGAACCACATATTTAATGTTGAGCGACATATTTAATGTTGCTAAGTATTACAAACTTTGTTGCTATGTAACTTACCACTTTTTATTTTTCTTCCTATACAAATTCAAAGAAGATTTTTGTGGGATGGAGGATTGGAGGATAGAAAGATTGATTGGGTTAGTTGGGAGAGGGTGTGTTTACCGAAGGAAGTAGGAGGCCTTGGTTCCCTATTTTTTAAGTATTAATGAAAAATTTAATCTCGTGTTTTTTTCAAAGATATAATATTTTTTCACTTTTTTTTGTGCTTTAGGGGCAAATATTATTACATTTGTATTTTTTTTATTTATTAATGACAAATATAAGTCTCATGTTTTTTTATACATAAGAGAAATTTTATTTTATTTTTAATATTTATCAGTGATGAGTATTTGTCGTGTATTTTTTAAAGTAGTTGTAACAATATTTATCTTGTATTTTTATTTATATTTATCAGAGATAAATATTTATCTCTTTTTTTTTATAAATCAACAACAAATATTTGTCCAAATTTTTTATATTTATTAGTGATAAATATTTATGAAAAATGATTAATAGTACGGGCTGAAGTGTGTATGAAATTTCATGGACGAGCAGATTTTAAAATTTTTCATTCCTTAAACAACTTTATATAAGCAAATTCCATCATGGTTTGATTTATGAACACCTTTATATTAATTAATCTTGTTGGCTTCATCCAAGCTAACACATGTTTCTAATTGAATTTTCAAAGCCAGCTTTATAATACATGATGAAATTGATTTCTAGAATCTCCTCCAAATTTTGCCGACTCACCGTTCGTAGAATTAATTATGAGGAGTATCTCCAATTTTTAGAATACTTTGCAACATGTTGAAGATGTTTAATTTTATTTTTTATTAAAAAAAACCCATGCGTTATTGTGAGTTTTGTGAATAAAGAAGTAACAGTTTCTAACCCATGTGTTAGCACATATAGCACTTTCATCAAATTTTGTGAGCAAGTTTCCGTAATACATAGCATTGCTCAATATTTATATCATGTTTTTGTATATATTAGTGATAAATGTTATTTTTTTTAATGTATCAATTACAAATATATATATCAATGATAAGTATGTGTCTCATGTTTTTCTTTATATTTATCGGTGATGAATGTTAGACCCCTGTTTTGTTTTTCATTAATGATAGTTTCTTTTGTATCAAAGATAAATATGTGTCCCGTGGCCGTGCTTTTGATGTTTATTAGTGAAAAATATTTGTTTCGTGTTTTTATTTATATATCGATTATAAATATTTGTCTTGTGTTTTTTTATATGCTTTTCACTGATAAATATTTATTTCATATTTTATTTATGTTATAGGTAACAAAAAGTTTTCTCGTATTCTCTCATTCTCAAACCCTAGTCATCACTCTTTATTCTTCTTCTTCTTGTCTTGTCACAGGGGTGATTTAGGGTCAGTTTTGACCCAAAAATCACCCCTCTGAGTTGTTTTTCCTTCTATCATAATTGAATAAGTGATTTTACATATTTTATGTTTTCCTTCGTTTGTTTTTGTGATTTCGTCGTCATCTGAACGAATCTGTTTGTTTTGATTTCTCGTCTTTGTGCGGTGTGTTTTTTATTTCCGTCTTAGTGCGGTGTTTATTTGATTCAGGTTAAAAGATTAGCTTTGAGCAAGTGGAGATCCGATCAATGACAATGATTTTGGCATCGTCAACGTTGCAGATCCGGAGACTTGAATATAGTCCTATATATTAGTCATATTTGTACGCATAGGTACATTGTCGTTTTATGCTATTAACATGGATGTTGTGAGTTTTTTCACAGATTCGTCCTTTTTGTTTTTAGAGAATTTGGATTTGTATTCTATCAATGTACTCTATCAATTTGAATGACTGAATATCATTTATTTTTGTCACAAAAAAAAAAAGTTTTCTCGTATTCTTTAATATTTATCGGCAACAAATATTTGTCTCATGTATTAGTGAAATTTGTTGTTTATAATTGATTTTCAGCGGATTAACTCATCTTAATGTTATTTGTGGATTTAATGTGAATTTATCCATTATTATAAAATCTACACTTGCTAAGTTGGCATGTTAACCCTAATTCATCCTCATTTTCCCTCCCTAATACGTAATTAATGCTAATCCCATCTGCCAACCACTCCCTACATCTCAGTTGTAGATCTCATAACCTTTCATGTTCCTAGATAAACCAATAAACCTATCAGAATCTTACGCTTTACACTTCCCCATCTATATTAACGATTGCATTCCCATAATCCTCTCCTACCATCATTTTTACGTCCAAACAGTTTAGACTTAACAATGGAAAGTGATGCACAAACTCTCTTAGCCTTGCACTGCTTGAAGGGTACGAATAACACAACAAAATCTAACCATGTTTCATCTTCTTTCTTGATATCTTATGTTTTGTTTCATATATATTTTTCAACTTGCACTAACTTATGGATTTATGGTATAATGTTTTTGTATTACATTGCTTTTAATGGATCATTTCTATTACAGGATATAAAAATCTTTTTAACGTTGTAATTTTTGTGCAAATGCTTATTTACAAGGGTATGTGTGATTTAACTATCGGGAAAAAGACCACTTCATTGACAATGATTGATGATTGTGGAAACAAGTGGAATTACATCACTATATTTGGAACCAGGCCACATCACCACATCAATCTTGGTGGAGGATGAAAAAGAATGGTATAGGCACGCAGACTTGAGGAAGGTGGCATGGTTAAAGTTTGGTTTCCACATGCTGGCATGAACGACGCCATCTACATTCAAGTCAAGCGCGCAGCTGTTGTGAGAGTTTGATGTCTGCAGTGCAATTGATGGAGTTCAGTTTTTAGGGTTTATGTTTTTAGATCCATTTTGATGTTTTTGAATTATCTTTTCATTTTAATGAAATTTATGGTATTATCTTTCCAAATTTTAATGAAGTCCAAATCTATTTGAATAAGTTACTTCATAACATTTTATGGAACATATTCAAATTTTAATAAGACACTTTTAGTTTTAACTATCCTTCAGCAAAAAATATTGTATAGATCACGAAAATCATGCTATGAAGGACATTTCAAATAAGGATATCAAATGGTTAACAAAATATTGATGACACTTTTTTGATTCTCTCCATTTGTCTTTATGATGTAATTTTAAATCAAGCAGTGCAAGGCTATGTGCAATTCTGTTAACAAGTGGTGAATATTATTTTGATAGTGGTGTACTTACACAGTCATAAATGCTGAGAGTTTTTTAATTAATCATTTATCAAGTGTGCCACACTCTTTAATAGATTTATCATATATCAACTGTATTGCCCTTTCACTTAAAAATTTACTGTCAACATAATTAGTTTATTTCCATACAAATGTTGTTCATCAAGTATAACATTTTTCAAATATCTGATGCAAGTATTAAACCTTCTTCAATCACGTCATCCATATAACAAGTCGAATTTCAAATATTTATGGAACTTAATGATATTTCATTGTGAATAAAAGAAAATTATTACTTATTATTGCTAATCGAAAATTTAGATCATGAATGGATGGTTCAGTAGTAAACCAATGTCCACGTCAAATGTCAACTATTGGTATTTATGATTGACACTAACAGCTTTTGGAATTGGAAACGTCATAATGCATTACAATTAATTATGCAGTAATTGCTTTTATGACTACAATAAATAGGAATTATTACCAATAGAAGACTATGGTCATTCACATATTAATTAGCGTGCTACTGATGTTTATTGTCCATGCACGTTATTTTGGTTTTTTCAAAACCAAAACCCTACAAGTGTTATCTTCCTTTAAGACTCTATCAACACAGTTAACTCTTACCCAGGTTATATCTGGAAGTAACATTGGCGAAAAAGTTTTCATACCCAAGTTATCTCTTTCACCATCTGATGTTAAAATTCCTTTCAAATTTCAAAGAAGACAATTTTCAATATTTGTTTCATTTGTCGTGACAATCAACAAGAGTCAAGGGCAATCACTTAAAAGTGTTGAAATTTATTTGTCGAGTCGTGTGTTCTCGCATGGTCAGTTGTACGTTGTAATCTCAAGAGTCACTTCAAAACAAGGATTGAAAATACTAATCGTTGATGGAGATAGAGAGAATACTGATACGACCTCAAATGTTGTTTATCACGAAGTCTTTCGTAATGAATCTTGATGATTAAAGTTCAAACCTTTTTTTATGTATGTTACCATTTCATTTTGTTGCTATTGTTGTCGTAGAAGGGAACATATTTTTAAATTTTGTTAAAACTTCTATTAACTATATATGTTTACATTGTTGCGACTTATTCATTTAACTTCTTCTCGGTAGGACCCGTGCGATAGCACGGGTCAAGAGTCTAGTTAAGTATATGTCAGCGATATTTGAATGGCTTACTATATGAAAAAATCCATTTGAATTGTTTCATCCAACAACAACAAAAAATCGAACAAGTTTAATGTGAATTTATTATGTATAAGTCAATGATATTTTTTGTTTCAATGGTTTGCAAAAATTGATGACATGTGGCATTGACTTTGATATAAAATTTTAGATTACCATGTGGATTGGCTATTTAGACTATGTTAAAATGTATAGATAGGAGATAAGAGAGGAGATAGGAGATGATAATGACGTCATTCAAGAGCTTTTTAACCCACTTTGATGTTTTATTTTAATTGTGATGAAATAAAAGTATAAGGGACCAATTTTTAGGTCAAAAACACTATGTTTGAATATTTTGTGCGTTTAATCCATTTTAAAGCTTCTAAATCCTTAAATGGAACGTTGTGGTGTGTTTCCTTTTGTGCAAATAAAGGTTGAATCAAGGAGAGTCAACTATGATCAAAAAGAGAGAGAAGGGGCATCTAAAAGCATAAGGAAAAGGAATGAAAAAAAGGTGTGAGTTAAGGAAATAAAATAAATTGCTGTTGATCCATGAAATCAATTTGAAACTTCCTCATTTAACACCATTCTGATTCCCTACTATCTTTTCTTTATTTTGTAGCTTTTCTCAGCCACAAAACAATCAATATCATTCATGGCTGAATTCCTTTTGTTTTCTTTTTACTGGAGTTTCATTTTGCAATCATTCCTATATAAAGAGGTGTGCAACTCTTGCAAGAAAGAAGAACGTTAAAATTTGGGTTAATAGTGTTTTTCACCCCTGTAATATAGGCCATTTTCGGTTTTCGCCCCTATAAAATTTTCGGTTTGATTTGCATCCTTGTAAAACTTTTTTTTCTTCGGAAAACATCCCTCCCCCATATGACTGTGCATATTTGCTGACGTGGTACACTGTGTGGCATGCTGACTGTACATATATGCTTATGTGGCGTGCTGATTGTATAATTAATTTTATTTTTTAAGGGTACACGTGGCATTTGTTTCATTAACATTAATTTAGAAATAAAAATAATTTAAAAAATTTGAAAATTAATTTTTAAAAATAAAAACATTAAGGAAATTTTTTATTTACGTATTTTTTTATTATGAAAAATATTTTCCAAATTTTATATTTTTTGTTTAAAAAATGAACTTTTTTATTTCTAATTTTGGAAAAAAATATGAATATTTTTCTGATTTTATGGATTTTTTTATTTTTGAAAATTAATTTTCAGATATTTTAATAAATAAAATCTGATGTGGACAATTAAAAAAAAAACCAAGTCAGCGCCACATATGCGCATTTGATGAGTTGGATGGAGGAGTGGTGTTTTCCAGATGAAAAAAAAAGTTTTACAACAATGCAAATTAAACCAAAAAATTTATAGGCGCGAAAACCAAAAATTGTCTATATTACAAGGGTGAAAAGCACTATTAACCCCTAAAATTTTACACTTTGTGTAATTGTGAGAATTGCTCTTTTGGTTCTGGATTGGACCAGGTTTTGATCTTATAAAGAAACCAAGTTTTTTGTGGCGATCCTCTACCTTTGGCTTATCATTCCCCATGGCGGAGCGAGTGAAAAAAGTTTGGATGGTCCAATGAAATAAACTATAATGGCTTAATAGCAGTTTTGACCACCTTTGTTTCAAAAAGTCGCGATTTTAGCCACCTAACAAAATAAAATACAAAACAGCCCCCTAAGCATTGCCCCTTTTGCAGTTTTGGCCCCAAGGCCAATTTTGACCAAGTCAAAGTTGACGTGGAGGCCACGTGTATAATTTTTTTTATTTTTTTAATTATTAAAAAAATTAAAAATACACATGTGGCATCCACGTGTGCTTTGACTTGGTCAAAATTGGCTTGGAGGCTAAAACTGCAAAACGGGCAATACTTAGAGGACGGTTTTGTATTTTATTTTGTTATGGGGCCAAAATCACAACTTCTTAAAACATAGGGGGCAAAACTGCTATTAAGCCAACTATAATATAATATATAAACACAAAATTAAAGTTGTCATAAGCATTAAGTACGAAGTTAAAATGGCAAAGTTTAACTAAAAAGATAGGGTGGTACTTTAAAAAAATTAATATTTAAATTATGAATTTTTTTTGTTATAACCCAACTGTTAACTGATACATTAACGGTTAGATTGTCTTCATTTTTCTATTGTGTTTGGTTGTGCCTATGAGATAGTATTAATTGTCTTCTCACTTTCTCTGTTAATCTTGGGATAGGTTCAGCTTTGAATGCAAAATTAATTGGTGTCATGGTTGCAATTGAGGTAGCTTCTATTAACAATTGGAACAGTCTTTGGCTAGAAAATGATTCCATGTTGGTTTTCTTAGCTTTCAAGTCATCTAAAATAGTTTCTTGGTGTCTTAGAAATAGATGGGATAACTCTATGCACTTGTTGACTAAATTTAGGTTTAATGTTACTCATATTTACAGAGAGGGTAATCATTGTGCAAATAAACTTGCTAACATTTGTTTGGATTTATCTTCACACTTTTGGTTCACTGGTGTTCCTTCTCAGATTTTGGCAGATTTTGTTAGGAATAAGCTTGGCTTTCCTAACTTTAGGTTTTGCTAGATCCTTTGAGGGTTTGGTTTTATGTCCTTCTTTTTATCCTTTGTAATCTTTTCTTTTGTGGAATATATTCATGGAATGTAGCTTCACTGGCTACATTTTCCTTTGGTTAAAAAAAACAAAAATCTCACTTTGATTGAGGTAAAATAAGTAGGACCCATAAATTTATTGTTCCTTAACCCATGCCCCGGGGTACCGGTTAACAACACCCATTTTTTTATAAGAGGAATGTTAGAGACACTATCTTCAACATTCATTTTCTTATTGGATGAAACCAATGTATGACCCACTGCTTTTAACGTAACTCATTTTCAAAGTGTGAGATTCATCATGATTTAAGTCAATAAGAAAGTGGGTTGTGGAGAGAGTGTTACTAGCACTATTTTTTTTTATAATATACTACATTCAAATAATTTTGATAAATAAATAAACGTAAACTTTTTTTTAAGGAAAAAATAAACTTTTAAATTGCCCATTGTTCCTTTTTTTTACGAATACGATATCATTCTTATTATTGTGGTGTTGTAACTAGGTTTTACTAATTTGTTAATTAAACTTTTAAATATTAATATTAGGGAAAATTACACTAATTTCATTCATTAATAAAAACAATTAACAAATAAATCTATTCTCGAATTCTCTTTCTCTAACTATGAAAGTTAATGACTAGGAAAAATATAACTTTACCCTATCCTAATCATTTGACAAACCAGCATATATTTACCCTTGTGTGTCTTTGTAACAAAAAAAAAATCATATTTAGATGAGAGAGAAAATAATTGTATTGATGGGATTTTATAACAAAAATTCCTTTTAATGCATTTTTTTTTTCAAAAAATTCCTTTTAGTGGATCTAAACAAACTAAATTAATTTTTTTAAATGATTTATTACGATAAACAAACACAAAATATATTCTGATTTTTTTTTACAAAAATCTCTAAAAAAATTAATGTGAAAATCATTTTTATTTTAATTTGTAATAAACAGGCCCTATAGGGTTTGTAATAAATTTTAAAAAAAACACTTTAAAGAGCATAGTATATGTTTGTTATAATTTTATATAAAACAAAGATCAAACAAAATCTTAAAACAACAACACATGAAAAGATATTAGAGTAGCTTTTCAAAAGTATAATTTTGTAACGGAAAATCCATTTTATATAGTTCTGTCCAAACAAATTAAATTATTTCAAAAAAAATCCAAACAAATTAAATTATTATTTTGAATAACTGATTGTCATTAGGATAAACAACCCAAAAAGTGATTATCTTTTTACATAAATTCTCTAAAAAATTAGCAATGTTTTTAATTTACATGTATTAAAAATAAGTTTTATGATGTCCATATGTTTTTACGTCGTACTAAATCTATTTGATACAATAAAACTACCTTCCTATAAGTTTTTCCTTTTTAGCATGTAATATAACTACCTTCCTATGAGTTTTTCTTTTTTAGGTAATCCAATAAACAAACGACAATTGATTAAATAATTACTATAAAAATATTAATAAAAACAAATTCTACTAAAAAACGTAGATAAATACATTTTACTTATCAATAATATTAAAAATGGAAGAAATAATTATCGTTGATAATTAATAAAACACATGAACAATATTTTCACTGAGAAAAAAAAGGATTGTTTATCATTGATACATATTTTTGCATCTAAATTTATTCAATTAGATCTGATTCATAATCACAAAAATAAATAACATAACTTTGAGAAGGAGTTGTTAGGGGAGTGTAGGTTATTATTATTGACTGTGGTGCTGCAGGTTAATGTTGATGATGTCTGGACTTGGTTACCTGACCCAAGAGTGGGGTATACAGTTAGAGGGGCTTACCACACCCTCACTTGTGGAACGCCTCTCACTCCTAATGCCCCTTTGGTGTCTACGGATCTTCTCTGAAGGAAAGATGTTCCCCTTAAGGTCTCGGTTTCTGATTGCCGGCTCTTCCGGAATAGGTTGCCTACGAAGGCGAATTTATTTCGAAGGGGAGTGATTCAGCATGATGCTTAGCTATGTGCAGCGGGTGTGGATCAATCGAATCATCTGCTCATTTCTTCTTGTTATGCAATCAGTTTGATTCTGTTTGGCAGCTAGTTCGTAAGTGGATATATCAAATATTATTTTCTTTTCATGGTCAACCATAAAGTCCATCCACCAAAATCTTTCTCGTTTATATATTCTTTTTTACTCTCTTTTGTAGCTGTCGGTGTTTGATTCTATGTGGTGGATATATTCTTTTTTACTCTCTTTTGTAGTTGTCGGTGTTTGATTCTATGCGGTGGTAAAAAAAACTGTTGTTATTGTTTCTCCATTACAGAAAAAAAACTTCATTCAATTTGATTTAAAAAAAAAACATATACAAGATATATCAAACCGAAAAGACTGAATTAAATCGTGTATTTTCAAGGTTATTGAAAGAAATTGAATAAAATAAGGGGAGAGTAGTGTGTTTAGAAAATTAGAGGGGGTGATTGTGTTGTTTAAAAATATCTCAAGAATGTCTATGTAATTTATCCTTTTATTATTACCGTGAGTTTTATGATCATAAATTTTTGAGTAAATGGTCACTTTGGTCCCTTACTATGCACCTCGCTGTAACAAAGGTCTCTGAATACAAAGTAGTCCCTGAATGTCTATTTCCGTTATCAGTTTAGTCCATGACGTTAAAAACTTTGTTAAGTGATGAGGTAGCATGCAAGAAGTGTCACAGGGACTAATTGAAAGTAGAAAATTATCACTTTGGTCTCTTAATTGAAAATCAATATCCGCAAATTGAATCTTAAATCCCTAAATCCCGAATTTAATCCTCAAATTCCTAAATCTCAAATCTCTAAATCTCATCTAATTATCTCTTTTGTTCAAAATCAATTTCTTTTTTTGTTGTTGTTAATTCTCTAGATTGTACTGAATTCTAATGTTTATAAGAAATCACCACATTTTACTCCTCAATTCCAAAAAGTATAATCTTTCCCTCATTCTATAGTGTAAGTGAAGTGAAGTTGATTAGTATGTTTCTATATGCATGTGTTGATAAACGTGTTTTTAGTAGAAAGTAAGTTATGGTTGAAGCTATTTTCGATCATGTTTAGTTAAGCAAATGTTTGGAGGCATTTGACATGAGACATAATATTAATTAATTATAGGCTTAAATGCACTTTTGGCGCTCTATGTTTGCCATCATAGCAATTTTGGCCCCCTAACAAATACAATGCAATTTTGACCCCCTAATTTTCCCAACTATGTTGAGAAGCCGCCACGTGTCCCATAAAAGGGGGCATAATCGCAACATTTTTGCAAAGATAAGAAGTCAAAACAGCATATTTCCCTAAACATGACAAAATTAAGGGGTCAAAATTGCATTGTTTTTGTTAGGGGGCCAAAATTGCTACGATGGCAAACATAGAGGGCCAAAAGTGCATTTAAGCCTTAATTATAATATTCTACATCATATAAACTAAACTTCTTTTATTGGCACCACAAAAGATTTGGAGTTTACTATGTTCCTTTCTTACCACAAATCTCCCATGATTAACAACAATAAAAAAAAGGAAATTGATTTTGAACAAAGAGGGGATTAGATGAGATTTAGGGATTTAACGATTTGGGGATTAAATTCGGGATTTAGGGATTTAGTGATTTGAGATTCAATTTTGGGATATTGATTTTCGGTTCAGGGACCAAAATGACTATTTTCTACTTTCACTTTAGTCCTTATGAGTTATGACACCTCATGCACGCCACCTCATCACTTAACAGAAGTTTTTAACGTCAGGGACTAAACTAATAATGGAAGTGCACATTCAGGGACTACTTTGTATTTAATCCGGAGTCAGAGATCTTTGTGACAACGAGATGTAGAGTCAGGGACCAAAGTAATCATTTACTCTAAAAAAAATCATATATTCTCAACACATATAACATTGCAATGCGCTTTGACGCTTAACCCCTGCTTTGATGTCCATCCCATACAAAGCACGGGCCCATGCTTAGCGTGAGTTTGTTGCCGGTAATAATTAAACGAATAAAATTATTTCTTGTTTGGCACGGGTATACAGTAGTTTTAAATTAACCTCCCATTCTATTTGACACACTATTAAATATCCGTAAGTTTTTTACCAGAAGATAACAAATAAAGAGATGCGTGGTCGCTTTCGGTTCCTTATTTCCCCCCAAGCAACAACATAATAGATTTCGTTCTTGTTCATTTCTCACATCAAATTATTGGATAAGGAAATTCAACAAACTGATTGTAAGCAAAAAATAGTATCAAAGAAGAACCCTACTTTGTTAGATCGAAGATCAACACACATTGTGGGCCAAAGTCCTCGATAAAAATGACACAACAGCCGGACAGTGTCCTTTAATTTTCTTGGGTTTTTCTATCATGTGCAATATTGCACATGTTAAGAAGTTCAAAGTAGTAACTTTGACTTGAAACTTGTGTTTTTTATATTAAATATGTAACTTTTAATCAATAATTGTTGGTTTTCAATGAAAAGATACTACTTTTAGTTACCTTAACATGTGCAATATTATATTGCACATGTTAGACAAACCCAATTTTCTTATGCAACATGTGTATATGTACGAGACATTATGATTCAATTAATGCACCCAAATTTTTTTAAAGCTGCAACAATGGTCGTAATGTTCGGTTGTTTATTGGATGAAGATTGAATTTTTAGTGGTTTTTATCTTTTAAGAAAATAATTATTGCTCGTTAGCTCAAGTGTTTAATAAGTACCACTAAATTATCAATCGTTTGAGAGAATCTAAGTTTGATGTATGCGTGAAATAATTCTTTGTCAAACTATACTTAACAACAAAAAAAAAAAAGGGAAGTTTGTATATATTTTAAGATACTTTAGAGGAAGTTAGTGTCTAATAAAAAACTCGAAGGGATGTCTATGTCATTGAAGAAGAACTCAAGAGCAATAGTGTAATTATCCCTTAATATTATAAACACAATAAAATGCAACAAATAAAAATTATAAACATGAAAAAATGTATACACAATCATTTAACCGAAGCAAAATTAGACCTAAGGTCGGTTGACTTTTAATATTATTTGAATTTATGTGATTTGAATCATTTGAAAGGAGATAAATAAGAGAATTTTTCAACACAAGGTCGATCTTCTTCAATCGTTAAGCGAAAAAGTTAAGCATGTGGATTTTTGGTGGTTCAAATTAAATTATGTTAAGTACAATCGTTTCCTTTTTTTTTTCCTCCTAGTTTTCTTTGTTGTTTTTTGTAAGATGATTTTGTTGGATTGATAAGTTTCTCTGGTACATCTTGTGGTGTAGGGACTTTTCTTTATTTTTTTTAATATATTTTTCCATTAAGAAGTACCTATTAATCCCATACACCTCCTTTGTATACATGTATAAATTAGTATTGTTATTATTATTTTTTTTTTAATTTTAAGCATTTTATATAAAATGTTATAAAAATACCATTTATTATGGAAATAAAATAATACCATTGGAATTTAATTTGTACATTGTTAATATAATTTTTTTTAAACAAGGCAAAATGAGATATATTAACAAAAGTTTTGTACCCCTAGCACAAGAAGTTTCAAAGGAAACAAAACAAAGTTACAACAAAGTTCCGATCAAAACAGAAACGGAAAACAATAAGAGCAAATCAGCCAATCCCCAAACAAACTAAGGGACGCTGCCACCACATATGATAACCAAAAGGAAAGCATACATTTTTTGCTTTCAACCATTTGAGAGATGTAATCTTAACCTTCTCAAGTAATTGCACTGTTGTTCTTGCGGTGTTAGCAAACAATCTTTGGTTTCTTTCATTCCAAAGAACCCAAATACCACAAAGCCAAATCAAATGAAGAAAAGACCTTCTTGGAGTATAACCACCTGAAGAATAAATAAACTGATAATAATGGTCCATAACCCGTTGGGGGTCCACAGAAAACACACCAATCCAAGTTTTAATTTGTCGTCATAAGACGCCAAAAATAGGACAATGAATAATTAAGTGATCAATTGTTTCATTTTTTCCACATCCTGTAACACACAATTGGGTATCATTAGTAATAACACCTCGCCGCACCAAATTATCCTTTGTTGGCCATCT
>Ga0228711_1000976_pt1 | contig 39773 bp, 20 predicted proteins | sample MedpolnodulmetaG_2_FD_177996 | JGI IMG/M metagenome (GOLD analysis project Ga0228711, IMG submission 177996) | Root nodule microbial communities from Medicago polymorpha collected in Santa Monica, California, United States - brown nodules | ecosystem: Host-associated > Plants > Roots > Nodule...
TCCAAACAACCGGAATAATATCTTTAACGGGTCTGTGAATAGGGGGGATCAAGAAATTGTCAAGGACAGCAACATCATCATGTAAACAATTACCGTTAGAATGCGTTCCGGACAAAGCAACAAATGAGGTATTTTGGCCATGGTAGCATGCAAAGAACGAGGGACCGAGTTGAAGCATAGAGCATTGCGAGCCAACCAAATGCAATACACCGTGTGGACAATGGCAGCCACAAAAACATCCAGTACCTGCGAGCTGCATCTATCGGGAATACAATCCAACAAAGTCGAGATCGAGTGCAGGTTCACCATGCGGTTTATTTTGAGGCCGAGGCACCTAGCAGTCACCGCAAAATCACAGTTCAGGAACAGATGGGAGGAAGATTCAGCGTGCTTGAAACAAAGAACACAAATCAATACCATTGTGCACCCACGCAATTGCAAATTCTCGTCGGTGGGAAGCTTGGATAACATGAGCCGCCAAAAAACAAAGGAGTGGGACGGTGGTATAGTTGATCGCCAAATCAAGCTTGGTTGTAGGAGGGTTAAGATAAAGAAAGGCCAATTTAGCCGTGAGATTGCCATCAGCAGCATGAAGCCAAACCAGCTTGTCCATTAAAGGCGAGATAGGAAGCGAAATTTTAAGCATACTTTCCGCAACTGACGGATAGTGTAAAATAGCGGGAACATTCTGCCACTTACCATTTTCAATAATAGATTGCAGCCTGGCCGTAAGAAGAGGAAACATATTCGGAGGAGCATCCAAGATGGAAACAATAGGCGCCCCCAGCCAATTATCCAGCCATAAGTTAATTTTTTCTCCATTGCCCACAATCCAGATCGAATTCTCAAGCACCAATGGCAAGAATTCCTTCACTCCCAACCAAATAGAAGATTTAAAGTAGCTATTTCGAGGCCGACCGAAAGATAAAAAACGGTGCTTAAAGAGCTGCGAGCACTGACTATCTTGAGTTAATAGATTCCAACTGAAATGAAGAAGCAGATAGGCATTCAATGAGCGAGTAGATTTGAGATCCAAACCACCAGAGTCCCAAGGAAGGCAAACATTTTTCCAAGAAACCGTGCAAATCTTGCACGTATTAATGTCACCACTCCAAATAAAAATTTTATCCACCTATCCAGTGTTTTTAACAGACGGATAGGCCAACGGTAAATGTGGAAAGAATAAACTAACATACCATGCACTATGGACTTCACCAACTGAACACGATATTAGTATTGGTTGATTTAAACTTTTATGATATACAAATAAAAAAAGGTATAATATTGATACTTATCTATTTAAGAGAGGTTCTAAAATCACTAGCTTTTCAACACTCTCTTTAACAATCACTTTTTTATTTGATAAAATTAATTTGTGTCTCGCATTTTGAAAATGGGTTCCACATAAAAGGTTATGACCCATGTTGATTTTATACAATAAAAAAATTATTGGTATATTGTTTAAAAGATTATTTTTATGTTCACGTCAGCATAACTTAGTTGGCAGGGCTAATGCATTGTTATATGTAGAGGTCGGGGTTTGAACCACACCCTATGTATTTGTCTTAAAATGTGAATTCTAGCCACTAAGATTAGTTATTGCCATAAAAGAAAAAAATTCTTGATCACGTAGAAACAAATATGCCAGCCCTTTCCACTTATTCTCCTATCAAGATTGGTAGTGCTAAAAAAGAGAGAAAAAAAAATCATGAGCGCATGGAAAACCTATCAATACATGCTATTAGATGAATGTCGATATAGTTGAAATAATGTGGTTTTAATTCAAAAAAATATGTTGTGTGCGTGTGCACACGTGCGTGCTTGCATGTGTGACTTATAAAAGTTAGCGTGGTATCATGATTTTCTTGCATTGCAACGAAAAGCTAACTTTGTTAAAATGTCAATAGTAGTAGCAATTGTATCTTCTTCAGTGGTATAAATTGTTTGATCAATCACACTTTTTAACAAGTCTTTATTCAAGCGCATTTTATAAAATCATGCTACAATATGCCGCCTCTCCTCAACCTAGTTTTCATCCACTACTTTCCATCCAGTTACCAGTTTCGTCTACATGACACTGAAGCTGTACACATTACTTGGAGGTGCTACACGACCTTTAACTACAATGAACATACACCAACAATAAAACTCAGAATTCAAAATTGTTGGCTATTTTGGATCTCATTGAATCAATCACCGATATGTTGCATTTTCTTGGCTATTTAATAGTTTGTTAGGGGATGTATTCAGAACAAGCTATGTTGTAGCAAAACTCTCACTCTTTCATGACAACATTAAAAAAGGGCATAAAAAAAATGATATTATGGTTTCCTTTTTGTTTAAATGTTTACCGTTCTTAACACCTCCTGTCAACTGAATGTAAAATGCAAATATTGACCTAAAATTATGATTACTAAAACAACTTTCTCCACATGCAATTTCAAAAACTAGTATACTAAATGCAAATATCATTTTATAAAAAGTAAAAAAAAATCTGAGAGAGAGAGAGAAAGAGAGAGAAAATAGATGTATTAATAAACTTCACTATAGAAGATACATATGTATTTTGGTGTGAAATATCCAAAAGTTCCTCGTGCAATTCTTGTTCGAATGCAGGATTTCATGCGTGGAACAAAACAACATAGGGCGAAATCTACGATCTTTGTCCTCATGTCATCTCTGAGGAGAATGTTGGAAGAATTCAAGTCTCTGTGGACAAGAGTACCCTTAGTTAGGGGTGTTCGTGGTGCGGTTCGGCTCGGTTATGAGACAAAAAAGTGAACCGATCCAAAAATTAAAATATGTACGGCTCGACTCGGTTTGGTTGGTGCCAAAAAAAATATCCGAACTGATCCGATCCAATTTAATGCGGTTTAATTTGGATCGGTTTTCGGTTATCCAAATTGTAAACAAATGATAGCAATGTTCTTATTAAAAATAAATTTTGAGATAAGCTTTTTCCTTTGCTGTACACATATAAAGTATAAGTACGATTTATAGTAATTTCTCTTTTCTTTCATATATTAGGTTGTAGAAAATTCTCTCCTAGTTCTATAAGTTGTAGGATTTTTTTTCATAGATTACATACTGTGTATATATAAGTTGCTGCAAACATTCGGTATACATATGCAACAACTTTTCTTTCATATAATTATATAGCCTATAGCAATTTATTATGCAAATATCATGTAATTATAAAGAAACTTTTGTAACCTGTAACAATAAAAACAAATTGCAACTATTAAAGAAACTTTTGATTAGTGTTTGGAATGTTGGCAGATTAAGAAATGGACTATCTAATTCTTAAACACGCGTAAATGAATTAAACAGAAAAGTCATTGGTGAGTGAATGAATTAAATAACTCAAATTTGCTTGTTCACTTAATAGGTACCACTCTTTCCTTTTACGATTCCTTAATTCTCACTCACGTCTTAGTAAACTAATCAAAATCAATAGTCTTTGTCGAAGCCAAATATGTAACCAACAAAATTAAATGAGGCACTAAAATTTTCAATCAAGATACAATGATTGAAAATCAGATTATTTTTTTCTGCACAATGTTGACTATTTTTTATGCTTATGATGAACATGAATTAGTGGTAAAACACCTGATTATAATCAGAGCTGTAATACAAAATATACGAACCTTGTAAAGAACAAACGAGACCATGCTACAGTGCTATTGGATACCCTGCTATAGTGTTGCTTGATTTTGCAACAAGCAGTCATTCAATTGACATCAAAGTAGAATTATGAATGAATAAAAGGCTTGCCTGCTTTGGTAGTTGGCTGGTTGCGTTGGTAATTGGTGAATTATTGAAGAGTTTATGTTAAAAAATGATAATGGACCCGTAGAGTAGTAGAAGAGTCTAGTAACATTATAATAAGTGCGGTTCGGTCCAGTTCTTAAGTTATAAACCGAAAACCGAACCAGTCGGTTTTTTTTATCTATATGGCCCAAACACATCCAAAAAAAATCCTTTGCGGTTTTCGGTTTTTTTGGATCAGTTCGGTTCTGAACACCCCTACCCTTAGTTAAACTACAATGAAGGTACTCCAAACCTTTTGCTCTCTTTAACAATCACTCTTTTATTTTATAAAATTAATTTGTGTCTCGCATTTTGAAAATGGGTTCCACATAAAATTTTATGACCCACTTTGATTTTATACGATAAAAGAATGATTGTTATAGTGTTAACAAGATTATATTTATGTCCACGTCAGCATAACTTAGCTGGCAGGGCTAATGCAATTTTATATGTAGGAGTTGGAGTTCGAACCACACCCTGTTTATTCGTCTTAAAAGGTGAATTCTAGCCATTAAACTATTTGACGAAGAAAAAAAAGATTACCTCGATAACATTTCTTTCCTTAAAAAAAAAATTCTATAGCACTAAAAAAAATTCTATAGCATCTCTTTAGTTAGTTAGTTAAAGTTAAGTTAGAATACGTTTTGACGAAGAAAAAAAAAATTACCTCGATAGCATTTCTTTCATTAAAAAAAAACAATTCTATAGCACTAAAAAAAAATTCTATAGCACTAAAAAAAAAATCTATAGCATCTCTTTAGTTAGTTAGTTAAGGTTAAGTTAGAATACGATTTAAAATTCCACAAATACGTCGTATAACTTAAACGTACTTTCACCTCTGCAAAAATAGTGATTTTGATCCCTTTTAAAAAAATGGCAAAAGTGACCCCATGTCTAAGGATATATGCTCTTTTTACCCTCTAACATAAGGGAAATGTGCTTTTTGGCCCCTTATGTTTACAAAAAGTTGCGATTATGACCCCTTTTTTGAGATCGATGTCTTCTCAGCAACTTTGCAACGTTTAACGGTTAATCTATCAAAGCTGCAACAAGTATGACCCACCCGGCAAGCCCACAAAGTTTAATGTTCCTGTTATTAGATCATCACTTTCTAAATGACAATCTTAATTTATTTTTATAAACGAGAAAAAAAGATTTTGTGGTTTCCGGAATTCAAATCTCAAACCTTACATATATTATACATTATCATTACCAACTAGTCGAAAAGGTTATAAGTTAGAACGAGCATCAGTTGCCTTATCAAATCAAATCAATTTGTCTCTTAATCTTCTCTTAAAAGCAGAAACACAAGTAACCCTCGTTTCACGGTTTCACCACGCATTCGCTGTCTTTTAGCGCAAACCCCAATTCTCTCTCTCTGCAAACTCGACCTATGTACTTGGTACGTTACTCTTTACTTTTTCACTTCCGTTACTCTTTCTTTTTGTTTCTCTATTGTTTCTTGTTACATTCAACACCATGAAACAACAATCTTGTCTTCTATTGTGTCAGTAACACCGTTTATTGATTTTCTCTGTATTTTCTTGCTATTACAATCAAACTATTTTTGCATTTTTCATTGAAAATAATCAAAAAAATAGGTTGTCTTTGTAAATCACGTTTTTTTTTTTTACCTAAGGGCCATGCATGCAAACCCTGATTTGGATCTCTTAACTTATTTGAGCTTATACACTTTAATAAGTACTTCTGATATTGTTTGAGATAGCTTATGAAAACGTTGGTTTTCAGTTTTATAAACTCTCTTGGATAACTTGTTTAACATTTTTTACATAAGGGGAATGCATGCACACCCTGATTTGGGTCTCTTGACTTATTTGAGCTTATGTGTTATGTCACAAGTACTAATGAGATTGTTTGAAAGAGATTATGAAAACAGTCTATGATATGATTATAAATTGTTTTCGGTTTCTATTTCTATAATAGCTTATGAAAACAGACTTATAGTTTATAGGGTTAAATATGTTTTTAATCACTAAAATCACGAGCTTTTGAGCAGGGCCGTTCCAATAAAATTGGAGGCTCGGCTCTAATATTAAAAATGACCCCTAATAAAAATAATTAATGATAATTTAAATAATTGCAAGTTAACAATAAGCATTATTTTGATTTTAATTTGTTTTTGTTGAATTTTTGTTGTTGATAGACGTGTGGGTTTGGCCTAACTTATCAATTTACTCTTTACTTTTGTCAAATAATAAGTGTTTGATTTAGACCTACATAACAAAAGAAAATATTATCCTACATCCCAATAATTATACTCATACCCCTATAAATAATTGAGGCCCCCCTAATAAATTTGAATGGAAATTTTAGTCCTTCATAATATTGCAGCAGTTTGTAGGAATAGTCCTTATTTTAGAAACTTTTACAAAAATGGATACTTTTAGTCCTCAAAATAGTCCCTATAAAATGCAAATAGAGAGTAAAAGTGAATAATATTTTTTAAGGACTAAACTTGAAAGCTCGTGATTTCTTAGGGACTAAAAACATATTTAACCCTTATTTTTCATCCAATGTTTTTCCACATGTTGTAGCAATTGTTTCCCTTTTGTTCCTCAAAACATAGTTTTCATCATTCAAACACGTTATAAATATTTTGCAGGACTGTGTATGAATACAGTCAAAGAGTGCTTTAAATTTGTGGTAAATATTTTCCTTAACATAATAATTGTAAGTTTGTAACACTAAAATTGACTGTTTCTCTGTTTTTTCTTAATGCTTACAGTGAGTTTTTCTTTCCCCGTTCAAAGGAGGATATTGTTCTCATTCAAGAAAAATGGGGCGAGCTTTAGTCAAGGTTGAACTTGGTGATTCTCATATGAGTGAGAATTTGACAAGTCCTTATTCTGATGATAAAAGAATAAGATCAGAAAGGCGGTGGAGGAGACGAGAGGCCATGAATGATAGTTTGAAGTACAATCGTTTCACTAGTGCTACAAAGACAACTGCGATGACTGGTGGAAATACAGCTGCTTTAAATGCTAAAAATGAACATACGATAGATTGTGATGCAGATGAAGATAATGTAAACAATTTGGGTGCAAACACCGGTGAATATGATGATGAAATGGATGAAGATCATGGAAATATGGCCGCTTTAATTGATAAGAATGATCATGTGATAGATTGTGATGCAGATGAAGATAATGTAAACAATTTGAGTGCAAATACCGGTGAAGATGGTGATGAAATGGATGAAGATCATGGAAATATGGCCGCTTTAATTGATAAAAATAATCATGTGATAGATTGTGATGCATCAGATGAAGATAATGTGAACAATTTGAATGCAAATACCGGTGAAGATGATGATGAAATGAATGAAGATCATGGAAATACGGCTGCTTTAATTGATAAAAATGATCATACTATAGATGGTGAGGCTGATGAAGATTATGCGAAATTTTTGAGTACATATACTGGTGAAGAGGTTGATGAAACGGATGAAGATTATGGAAATACGGATGATTTAATTGATAAAAATAATCAGACTATAGATGATGATGCAGATGAAGATTATATGAAATTTTTGAGTGGATATACCGGTGAAGATGATGATGAAACGGATGAAGATTATCGATCCTTTTTGGCTACATATGTTCCTGATATTCTAACTGATTGTTCTAGTAATCACAGTGGAGGTTCAAATGGCAACAGCAGTGGAAGTGATGAAACGGATGCAGATTACGCGTTCTTTTTGCCTACATATAATCCTGATGATAGTGGAACTGATTGTGCTAGTAATCATAGTGGCGGTTCAAATATTGACGTCAACTTTGACAATATCGGAGAAGGTTGCAGTTATTTTCCGAATCAATCTGTTTCTGTTCATGTTAGTGATAGCGTCGGTGTAGATGAAGATGATCAGTTACTAGGAAAAAGTTCAAGTGTTGGGCGAAATTCACTAGTTTCTGATCAGGAATTTGATACTCCTGAAGTGCAGTTTGAGGTTGATAAAGATTATGAACAATTCCTTAATTCTGTGACGATTGTTGATGACGATAAGGAGTATTTTCGTGATAAGAATACCAGGAACACATCCAATGTGGACAATGAGACTAATTCCTCTAATTCAGATGTAATTATTTTGGATTCTTATCAAGTTTGTGAAGATACCCCTTTCGTTTCTTCAAAAACATATGATTCATCGGTAAGTGTCTTCAACTTCACACAGTGTGTCTCTATATTAATCATATTTTGCAAACGGTCCACAAACATGCACGTGTTCCGTTTTTTTAAAGAAACAAATCCAAAAAATTAATTTTTATTTATTTTCTCCCATAACACGTCTTTATGCTATGTGTTTTTAGTGTTTTGGAGATAAAATGAACCCCGAAGACAGCAAGCAAATAGCTGCTTATGATCTTTCTGAATTCCGGAAAAGACTTATGGAATGTCTTGACAAGCCTTATGACCAAAAAGAGTATGATGAGCTTCTGCTCAAAGCATCTAAGCAAACAAAAAAAGAACGCCATCTAGAAACACGGCGGGGGGTGGTCAAAGCATATCACTCTAAAGGTCTCAGCAAATCATATCTTGATATGTACCCTGGTAGGTCCATATTTTCTCAAGTATTCTTCTGGCTTCTTAGGCTTTCTTCTTTCATATATAAAAATGGTAGCTTAAAGTTTGATCCTTAATATGCAATCAAGATTCATTGCCCTCTATTCAATCATCACCACTACCAGTACAAAACTCTCACTTGATGTGTTGGGTGGACCAACCAAAACTTAGTTAAATTATATGATTTTAGAGAAGAGACGGTTATACACTTCATCTTTCATGTCATGAAACCTTAAAACTACTATCTTGTGCTGACATATATTTTCTTCATATTGTGATGGTTGTTTGTGTTTGTTGAAAGTATAAACAGGGTTGTCTGTGTAAAGTTTTAATGTGGAGAGGCTGAATTCTAGTGTCATTTCCAAAACAATGTGTCATAAGTAATTTAGAGCCTCATGAGTAAATGTAATTTGCTCATGAACTTATGAGTTAATTTGTTATTGAACTTAATATATAACAGTAGAGGATTCTTTGATTTCTCTTTAGTTGAGCTAGATCATGATACATTTTAATCATGAGCTCATTCTGTGACTGACTAGTACTTACTGATTTCTAATCATCACTATTTGGGTTAGATTTTGCTGATAATTTCATTTCGGTCTATATTCTAATGTGTGGTTGGTTTGTGCAAGTTTTTTGGTAGCTTATACTTCTTTTGGATTTTCAACTTTTATTCTCATTATAGCTGAACTCTTTTGATGCTCAGTCTGATTTCAGGCCTCTGTAAAATATTTGTTTCATAATTGTGCAGATCTTGTAAAAGTTATTGCTGAGTTCAAGGAACAGCCTAGGGTTTTGTTTCTCTTGCGAGGATTTTTTTTCTGGGTGGAAGTAAGTCAATAAATTTATATTCACATAATTTCCTATATTAGATCCTTACTGCAGTATGATCGTTTGCCTAAAACCACGAATCTTCTATGATATGATTTTCAACACTCGAATCTCAGGATCCAACCCAAGAAACATACCTATAAATATTTACTTTAAACATTATGCAGCAAGCAACTGTGTGCGTCATCAATGACATTGATTTTTGCAAATGGATGTATACACTAAATTAAATATATAAATTGGCATGTAAGGAAATTGGATGTAGACCTGCTGACTGTTTTATTTATGATAAGAAATTTTTTATTTAGTAGTTCTTAGTTATGATTAATGGTTATTTTTGTGACGTGGCATAAACTTTTGATGCAATTCAGTGGATTAATATAGAGTTTTATTTGGTGCATTGTTTCATAATTCGATATTTGGTTTCTAAGAAAGGTGAATATGTGAGTTTCATGTATACATCTTCTGCTAATTGTTGTGAATTGCTTACGTTGGAAGTTATTTTGATCTACTTTTGTCTGTCCATATTTGCAGAAAGTGAGCCTCTTGGGAAGATTTCAGCCTTGGCGTGACGAATCATGTTTGGAGATATTGCGAAAAATGTAAAAATGGTATCTCTTATATTATTTAGAATTTGGAAGTAATGGTTTTTGAATCTGCATTGCATAGGCAATGTTTTTGTGTACAGTTAAACTTATCATTGAATTATGACACAGTATGCAGTAGCTGAAAGTTAAAGTTACTTCTTCATTATTAGCTCATTGAGTAAGAAAACCACGTATTAGTGTTTGCTCTTGATTATCATTTTTTTTCTTCGTTTCTTTTGAAACATCGACTAAATCACCATCTCTTTCATAAGAACGAAGATGAACTTCTTCTTTAAGAAGCCAACCTCTATTCTTAATAAAAATTTCAAACGATTTTCAAATACTCGCATGGACCAAAAATCTAAGTGATTCGAAATAAAATTTCCATGTGTATATAATATATGAAGCATTAAATTGTCGCAAATCAGTTGTGTTGCCTATGATGAAGAGAAGGGTTCTAAAGTCACCCTTTGGATTTGTATCAGAGGTACAAGGTTTTTCTTTCGGTCAAGTAGTTTAATGACTAAACTCACACAAGTGTGAGAAGTGGAGAATACAACGTTCGAACCCCTACCTTACATTCCAATGTCCATGGAGCTGGCAACTGAAGCAAGACAGAAATTGTATTTCATTTTTGTAAATGTCTAGCTCAAGTACATTTTGTTGGTAACTTTAATTTAGATTCATGTATTTTTTTTGTTGGTAAAATCGCAATGTTTTGTTGGTAAAACTCATTTTTATTTTATCATTATCAGGATAAAATATTTTTTTTATTTAATTTAAAGACAACTGTTCCTGCAAACATTTATTTTATTGTGTCAGATTGATCTCTTATATTTCTTTTATTTTTATTTTACTCAAACCATGTTAACAGAATTCATTGCAAAGAAAATTCAGAATACCGGGAGGAGAATATTTTTTTTTTTAAGCAAACAAACATTAGATTAATAAAAAACAAGAGTACAAAGCTGGGAGACATAGAGCCTGACCAGCAAAATCACGAGTGTAGGCCAACCCAAACGGGAAAAGAATGCAATTAAATCAACACTTATAGATCCAACCCTTAATTAATCCTATCAAACGATCAACGACCACAAACACAACCCAGCACGCCCGCGTACGGGCGCGAAACCAAGTTGCAAAAAAAGATGATATGTGTATCAGTCTTTTAACGATTGATTTCAGATTTGTTACATTCAGTTTGGTTACATATCCTTGACTTTGAAACAGGATAGTTGGACTCGAAAGAGTTGTGAAATTTGTTGTCGTTATTTGCAGGGAGTTGTTGGTCCTTGGAATCGTTCTGTGTTGACGGTCATTCCATACACCAGATTTTTGAACCTGGAGGAAAATGAAAATTACTTTGAAAGCATAAATAAAACGTTATTAAGAATCTTAGAATAAAAGCTTGAAAATGAGATAGAAGACAAGCTTATTGAGAGTTAACTAACAACTAACAAAGTTTTACTAATTAAACTAGGGTTAAAAAAATAAGTTTTTTGTTACTATAAATATAGCAAATTTTGATTTTAGTCCTTAAAAAATAAAACATAATATTTTCATTGTCACAAAAAAATTTATTTTGTTTTTTGTCCTTAATGACCAATTTATGCTCATATAAATGTTAAAATTATAACTCTTTTATGTTCAAGATATATCCATGTTATATCCGTTTATTATGTTCAACAATTATATATTTATTAAGGTAGGGACCAAAAATAAATAAAAAATTTTGTGAGGATAAAAACATCTCATTAGGGACTTAAATCAATATTCACTATATTTATATGGACGAAAAACATATTTAACCCATTAAACTATAAGTCATATTTACTTGTGCCCTTAGGGCACATGTTAAGCAATCCAAAAATAGAAATTTTTTCTTAAATTTTGTGCATTCAATTTATTAAAAGTAAAAAAAAAAAATTAAATGTATTAATTACAACAAAATATTTATATTTTTTACTTGTTGACTTATGCTTAGTACAAGTTTACTTAAAGAATCCCTAAAGTTGATAGAGGATCTCAACAATCACCAATTTGGACTAAAAAAACATAGATCTCTATGATTTATTGATACCATGTTTGGTAAAACAAAAAGTAACAAGTAGTAGTTGAATGAAAGCAGATTTTCTGCTCTAACAGCAGGTGCTGTGCTGTAATGCATGTGAGCCATCCAATCAGATTTTAGTGGTTGAGATCAAAGTGTGTTAAAATTGACAGAACAATCTAAACTGTTGGATCAATGAATGGTTGAGATTGACCACTACGTGAAGTAGCTACAGCAGGGGGGGTCCAGATCCGATGCACATACAAAAATCTATCCGCTTTTTTTTCCTGCATTTACGTGTGTAAATTATAAATAATATTTTATTAAAAAAATTTAATTTTGATTAAAATTATAAATATAGATGTTTGTGTCTTTGTAAAAAATTGTGATTATTTTTTACCGAAAAATATAAGAAATGCAATAAAACTTCTTATATTTTTCATAAGCATTAACGATATAGCGTTTTTAAAGACAAATTTATTAAAAAAATATGATTGTAATAATAAAAAATCTAACTCAAAAAGAAAAACCATGTATTATTATTTTATTTTAAGATAAACTAATTCACTCAAATTTGACACCAAAGAGAATCGGATGCGAGATTTAACCGGTTGAAATCCCATTCTAACCAAAAAAAAATCCTGAATGAATTCCCGCTATTTTCTCTCTAAAGACAGAACTGCAACGAAACCCTCGTTTCAGTTTCGCCACGTATTCTCGATCTTTTAGCACGATTTTCTCTGGGAAGTGAACTCAACCAAATCACACTATACTTGTTGGTAACTACGCTACTCTACACTTTTGTAATTTTTTTATTGTTTCTCTATTGTTGTTGCTACATTCAACTCTCAAACTATTTCTCAATCACATTTTTTATTTATTTTAAATAATTTACTTAAGGGGGAGGAGGCACATTCGGGTTTTTATGGATCGACTTATTTGAGTTTATCTTATGTCGTAACTACTTGTGAATCTGTTTGAGAGAGCTTATAAAAACAACTTCGTCTTAAGCTCTATAAGATTGTTTACGAAAACAAAACAATTTGAAGCTCTATAAGCTTTGTTTCGACTACTTTCATTTATTGTAGATCCTTGAAATTTTAGAAATACAATTGTGGTGCGTGTGATCTGTTAAAAAATAAGGGACAAGACTATTGAAATTGGTTTTGAAGTTGCTTGTAGTTTGTTTCTAGTCCCACATTGCTCAGGTTCCCGGTTTGTTGAGTGTATAAATATGTTTGAGTACCACCGCATCTTTTAAGCTAGCTTTTGAGATGAAATCCAAGCTCATTTAACAAAGACAAGACAACTTCAGTTGTACTGTGTTTGATTGTAAAACTGTTTCAGGGACATGAAAAACTGGGGGCAAGATACATGACCAAAACTGAAATTCCTGTCATTCATTACACTACTTTCATTTATTGTAGATTTTAGAAATATAATGTGTGACAAGTTCTATTATGGTTACCCTCATAAACCAGTGAAAGACATTCCTTGTAGATAACGCTAGCTTTCTATTTAATGTTAGGTAATTTTTCATCCAATGTTTTTCAACATGTTCTAAAATTGGTGCCCTTTTGTTCCTCAAAACATAGTTTTCAAGATTTAGACATGTTAAGAAAAGTATCTCGTAGGATTGTGTATGTAACTATGTATGAATAGAGTAAATGAGTGCTTTAAATTTGTAGATAAATACATTCCTTAAGACATAAGATATCAATTGTAATGCTAAAATTGATTGTTTCTGTTTTTTCATTAATGTTTGCAGCGAGTTCTTATTTATCCTTTCAAAGGAGGATAGTGTTCCCATTAAAGGAAAAATGGAGCGTGCTTTAATCATGTTTAACCCGGATGACTCTCATACTGATGATAAAACAAAAAGGTTACAAAGGTTATTAAGAAGACGGAAGGCCAGGAATTATAGTTTGAAGCACAATCGTGTCGTTAGTGCTTCAAGAACAACTGCAATGATTTGTGGAAATACGAATGTTTTAATAGATGTAGATGATCATAAGATTGATGGTGATGTTGGTGCTCATATGAGTGAGAATTTGATGAGTCCTAATACCGACAATAAAAGAAAAAGGTTAAAAAGGCTATCAAGAAGACAAGAGGCCAGAAGTGATAGTTTGAAGCGCAAACGTGTCACTAGTGCTTCAAGAACAACTGTGATAATTTGTGCAAATACAAATGTTTTAAAGAATAAAAATGATCATACGCTAGTTGATCATTTAGATAAAGTCTGGGAAAAAAATTTGGCTTCATATACGGGTGATGATGATGATGATGATGATGATGATGATGATGATGATGATGAATTGGATGAAGATTACAAATCTTTTTTAATTACATATAATCCTGATAACAAAACCACCAGTGATGAAGTGGATTCAAATTACGCTACACTTTTGGCTACATATGATCCTAGTGTTGAAATTGACAGTGCTAGTAATCGTCGCGGTCGTTCAAATATTGACGTTAGCAATATCAACGACAATCATCAAGTGGATACAGATTACCAATCCTTTTTGCCTAGATATGATCCTGGTCATATTAGCGATGATGTTGGTGTAAATGAAGATGATCACAGATTGGTTAATCTGGGTAGTGAGTTACTAGGACAAAGTTCAAGTGTTAAGCGAAATTCACTAGTTCCTGTCACGATTGTTGATGGTGATAAGGAGTATATGCGTGGTAAGAGTACCAAAAACACATCCAAGGTGGAGGGTAGTGAGTCACTAGGACAAAGTTCAAGTTTTAAGCAAAATTTACTAGTTCCTGTAACGATTGTTGATGGTGGTAAGGAGTATATGCATGGTAAGAATACCAAAAACACATCCAAGGTGGAAGGTAGTGAGTCACTAGGACAAAGTTCAAGTGTTAAGCGAAATTTACCAGTTCCTGTGACGATTGTTGATGGTGGTAAGGAGTATATGCGTGGTAAGAGTACCAAAAACACATCCAAGGTGGAAGGTAGTGAGTCACTAGGACAAAGTTCAAGTGTTAAGCGAAATTCATTAGTTCCTGTGATGATTGTTGATGGTGATAAGGAGTATATGCATGGTAAGAATACCAAAAACACATCCAAGGTGGAGGGTAGTGAGTCACTAGGACAAAGTTCAAGTGTTAAGCGAAATTTACCAGTTCCTGTGACGATTGTTGATGGTGGTAAGGAGTATATGCGTGGTAAGAGTACCAAAAACACATCCAAGGTGGAGGGTAGTGAGTCACTAGGACAAAGTTCAAGTGTTAAGCGAAATTCATTAGTTCCTGTGACGATTGTTGATGGTGGTAAGGAGTATATGCATGGTAAGAATACCAAAAACACATCCAAGGTGGAGGGTAGTGAGTCACTAGGACAAAGTTCAAGTGTTAAGCGAAATTTACTAGTTCCTGTGACGATTGTTGATGGTAATAAGGCGTATATGCGTGGTAAGAATACCACAAACACATCCAAGGTGCAGGATGGGGGTAATCCCTCCGATCCAGATGTAACTATTTTGAAATCTTATCCAATTTGTGAAGCTAACCCTTTCGTTCCTTCAAATAGATATGATTCATCTGTAAGTGTCTTCAACTTTACATTGTTTCTGTATTAGTAATATTTTTCAAATGGTCTACAAACATGCACAATATTCAAAAAAATATATTTTTTTAAACAATTTCAAACTGTTAATTGTTAACTTTTTTCATAACACGTCTATACTTTGTGTGTTTAGTGTTTTGGAGAAGAAATGAACCCCAAAGACAACATGCAAATAGCTGCTTATGATGATTCTCAATTTAGGAGAAGACTTTTGGAACATCTTGACAGGCCTTATGACCACGAAGAGTATAAGTCCCTTCTAATCGAACTATGTGACAAAAAGCAACTGGAACGCCAATACGAAACATGGAAGGGGGGATTTGAATCATATGACACTGAAGGTGTCACTACACCGTATCATGTAATATACCCTGGTAGGTCCGTATTTTCTCAATTTTCTAACTTCTCAGGTTTCCTTCTTTCGTATGGTAGCATAAAGTTTGGTCCTAAATATGCAATCAAAATTCAATGGTCTCAATTCAATCTTCACTACTAGCATTAAATAAACCCTCACTTGATGTGTTGGGTGGGTGGACCAACCAAAACATAGTTGAATCATATGATTTAAGGTGAAGAGAAGGTTATACACTTCATCTTTATTGTCATAAAACCTGAAACTATCTCCTGTTGATTTGTATTTTCATCATAATGTGATGGTTGTTTGTGTTTGTTAAAATTATACAGGACTGTCTGTGTCAAATTTTAATGTTGGGGGGTTGAGTCGTGATTGTTATATCCAAAACATTTTGTCAAAGTAATGTAGAGCCTCGTGAATAAATGTAGTTTGCTCATGAACTTATGAGTTAATTTATTACTGATCTTAATATATGACTGACTAGGTATAGCAATCTTCGATTTCTCTGTAGTCAAGGTAGTTCATGCTGCCTTTTAAGCACGGGCTAATTCTATGACTGACTAGTACTGATTACTAATCATCACTATATTTTGGTTAGATTTTATTGAAAGAACATCATTTCTGTCTATATTATAATTTGTGGTTAATTTGTGCAAGTTTTTTGGTAGTTTCTATTGGATTTTCAACTTCTATTCTCATTATCGCTCAACTCTTTCTATGCTCAATCTGATTTCTGGCCTCTGTCAAATATTTGATGTGCATGTAATTGTGCAGATCTATCCAAAGCAATTGCTAAGGAGCGCAAGAATAAGTGTAGGGTTTTGTTTCTCTTGCGTGGATTTTTTTTCTATATGAAAGTAAGTCAATAGATTCTTGTTCACATAATTTCGAGTATTAGATCCTTAATGTATATGAAGAATATTTTGTCTGCTGAAGCAATGATTTGATAGGAAAGGGGGCTTTGACACGTCAGAGTTCTTGTTTTGTGAGTAGGAGGTATTAGGTTGAGTCATCAAATCAGTCTATTGCAAAAGCAATGTTTGACAAATCCTTGGATTTGAACCCTGCGAGTGCAAGAGATTTAAAGAACTGGGTTGCCTTTTTGAAGCAATAATTTTATAAACTATGCTTTAGGCATTCAACTTGCGTGATTTATATGAGATTAAACCAACTCTATATTGTTGCATATCGTTAACATGGCGGTGATGGGTCTTAATGACTTCAAATCTGGAGCTCTTTCTGGTTTATGATCGTTCAACTAAGAAAACCAATCCCCTTAGAAGCAAGCTAGCTCTTAAATTGAGCTACAGTCTACCTATATAGGTAGACTAATTTTTTGGGATATGATGGTTCGACTAAGAAAATGAATCCCCTATGGTATTCTTTTCATACACATGAATCCCAGGATCCAACTCAAGAACACATACCTATAAATGTTTAATTAAAACATTATGCAGCAAACAACTGTGTGTTTTGTCAGTGACATTGATTTCTGCAAAATTGATGTCTCTGTAATACACAATATATATAATCTAGATTATTTTCTTTAGTTAAGACACAATTAAAAGTAGAAAAATAAATTGGTATGAGGCAATTGGATATAGTTCTTCTGACTGTGTCTCATTTACTAATTAGAAATGGTTTATTTAGTAGTTTTTTTAGTTATGATTATTTCTGTGGCGTTGCATAGACTTCTCAAGAAATTCTGTTTGGTGCATTGTTTCATAATTCGATATTTGATGTTTTTATTTCTAAGACAGGTGATATTGAGTGTCTTGTATAAATCTTATGCCAACTGTTGTGAATTGCTTGCAATGGAAGTTATCTTGATGTACTTTTGTCTGTCCATTTTTGCAGAATGTGTGCCACATGGGAGCATTTCAGCCTTGGCTTGATGAATCATGTTTGAAGTTAATGCGAAAAATTTAAAATTGGAATCCCTTATATCTAGGATTAGAGCCTTGTTGTTGTATCTAGTATTAGGAAGCAATGCTTATTGAATCTGCAAAGACAACACTATCTATGTACAATTAAACTCATCACTGAACTATGACACATTACGCACTTTGCATTAGCTGAAAGTTGAAGTTACTTCCTCATCATCTCTTGGAGGAGGAAAATCACATTCTTTCGGTTCTTGATTATCATTTTTTTCCCTCTCTTTTGCTGCACCATTAAAAAAAAGAGGGAGATGGTTTCTTCAAAAAAATAACAAGAGGAAGATGGTCATCAAAGGTTATTAACAATTAGAGTAAATGTCCAAACTGAACTGAGTACGGGGATATCGAACTCCATTGGATTCAAGAAGTGGAAGGCTAAAACCGTCCCCACCCTGTCGTGTTTTAATGCCTCTTCAAAACGCTGCTATTTCTTAATCAACTTCTCTTTCTCTTACTTTTTTCATTTCTATTAAAAAAGAAACACAATGAAATCCTTTTCGGATCCACCATACATTCACTCTAATTTATCACCTATACTCATTTCTTCTATAAATAGAGAGTAAATTGTGGTAGATAAATGGAGTAAAATTGAAGTTGTTTGTTTGTCTTTAGAGTGGTAGTAATAAAATTTAGACAAATGCCCAAATGCACATGTTAAAAACCTTAATATAGAAATGTCATCATAAAAGTTATGCATTCAATTATTGCATCTACAAGTCCTAACTCAAGTGACAAATATGTCAAAATTGTTAGACCTGACACTATGACCGATGTTCGAACCGCGACACTACAACTTATGTGTGTGAATTTACAATGACTTCGTCTTTCTACTAAAAAATAAAAATGTGAAAATTGCTTCTTCTTTTTTCAATAAAAAAAACTCATTTATAAGCTCGTTGCATGTAGGTCTACACCAAGAGTATCATGTCATCTTTTAATTATTTATTTTATTTGATGGGAGAGTATTAGTTATATCTTCCTAATACATATACACAAGAATTTCCTTCATAGAAAATGTGTTGAAGCGATATTGACCAACTTTTAGGCATGAATTGTGCACAAGGTTTGACAATTGGAACAACTTAGACCATCCACGATGGGAGTGTCCTAACTCTAAGCATCCATGTCTAACCGGTGTTCCCATGATGGAGAAAAGAAGATGGGTACTAAATGAAAAAAAGAGTGTCTCAAAATTATTGATAGATGATTAGGGTATCTTCAATGAGAAGTCATTTACTTAACAAGGACCTCAACCTGTTAAAGATCCTCATTAGAGGGAGAAAAATGGATACTTATTAGTCACCGACAATTATATAAAGATTATCTCTATCTCCTCAACGACTAACGGGTCCCACAATCAATAGAAGAAATAAAATATGTATAAGTTGATTGCACCTTTCAAATTCATGTTATTCTTGCTATCTTTAATTTCTTTTTAAATTTATTTAAATGCCACATAAATGTGTTTGAGTTCTTCTTAGTATATTATCATAGAATCGGAAGGGATGGGTAATTTAAAAATTAGAAATTTACTCAAAACGGCACTATTTCTTCATCAACTTCTCATCCCCTTAGTCTTACTTTTCCATTAAAAGAAGAAACAAAACCAAACACTTTCGGATCCATCATGCATTTGTTTTCTTCTTTTAGCCCAAACCCCAATTCTCTCTCTGTCATGTGAACTCAACCAACACACACAATACTTGTTGGTAAGTAGCTACGTTACTCTTCGCTTTTTCACTTTCCTTGGTTTTTTGTTTTGAACTCAATCTTGTCTTGTTGATTTTTCTGCGTTTTCTTGTTATTACAATGACACTATTGCATTTCTTTAGTTTAAAATGCTTACAAAATAGGTGGTCTTTGTCAATGTTTTTTTTTTTTTATTAAAAAATTTACATATGGGGAAGGTACACCCACAATTTAGGGCTTTTTATGGATCCACTAACGTCGTAACTAATTAGTTACTTATGAGACTGTTTGCGAGAGCTTATGTGAAGCAACTTATTATCACATGTTCATAAGCTGTTTTTGGCTTAAGCTCTATACTCTCTCGGTTTACAATTATTTTTCACTTGCATCCAATGATGTGTTGCCACGTTAATTAATGAATATGACAATTAATGTGTTTTCGTATTCATTAATTGACGTGGCAACACATCTTTTGATATATGTGTAAAATAATTGTACATTGATAGTGTATACTAATTAAATTTAAACCAATTTGGCTTTATTTTATGGTTTGATATGGTAATAGTTTATAAATTAGCGATTATATAACAAATGGGTGTTTTTGCTACATCGTTTAATTAAGTTGTTTATCCAGCATTACTTTATAATGGAGTTTATGTAGATCTTTAGGAGAGTTTCAGACTTGAACCCTTGTCAGAGCTAGTTTGAGCGAGATGTCCGACGATGCAACTTTTGTTTTCCTTTTGCATTACTTGTTTTAACTACTTTCGTTTTTTGTTGATCCTAGACCTTTTAGAAACACAATATGTTTGACAAGTTCCATTATGGTTAATCTTAGAAATTTCGATAACTACACATGACAACAATCCTTCATAAACCAATTAAAGACATTTCGTATAGATAACTCTGTCTTTCAATATAATGTTTGGTAGTTTTTCATCCAATGTTTTTCCACAGGTAGTAGAAATTAATGCCCTTTTGTTCCTTAGAACATAGTTTTCATGATTCACATATGTTTCAAAAATATCTCGTAGGATTGTATATGTATGAATACAGTCAAGAGTGCTTAAAGTTTGTAGATAAATATATTCCTTAAGATATAGAGTATCAGTTGTATCGATAAAATTGATTGTTTCGCTGTTTTTTTATTAATGTTTGCAGCGAATTCTTCTTTTCCCTTTCAAAGGAGGATTTTGTTCCCATTAAAGGAAAAATGGAGCGTGCTTTAATCATGTTTAACCCGGATGACTCTCATACTGATGATAAAACAAAAAGGTTACAAAGGCTATTAAGAAGACGAGAGGCCAGGAATGATATTTTGAAGCACAATCGTGCCGTTAGTGCTTCAAGGATAACTGCGATGATTTGTGGAAATACAAATGTCTTAATAGATAAAAATGATTATACGATAGATGATGATGTAAGTGAAGATTGCAGAATAATTTTGGCTGCAAATACTGGTGATGATGATGATGAAGATTATGGATCTTTTTTAACTACTTATAATCCTGGTATTGAAAATGACAGTGATAAGCTGGATTCAGATTTCGCTACCTTTTTGGCTACATATGATCCTGGTGTTGAAATTGACAGTGATGAGGCGGATTCAGATTACGGTACCTTTTTGGCTACATATGATCCTGTTGTTGAAATTGACAGTGATAAGGCGGATTCAGATTACGGTACCTTTTTGGTTACGTATGATCCTGGTGTTGAAATTGACAGTGCTAGTAATCATAGCGGTGGTTCAAATATTGATGTTGGCAATAGCAATGACAATGATGAGGTGGATGCAGATTACCATTCACGTTTGCCTACATATGATCCTCCTGGTTATATTAGCGATGATGTTGGTGTAGATAAAGATGATCACAGATTGCTCAATCTGGATAGTAAGTCACTAGGACAGAATTCAAGTGTTAAGCAAAATTCACTATTTTCTGAACCCGCATTTGAAAAAAGCCATGAACTATTCCTTGATCCTACATATGATCCTCCTGGTTATATTAGCGATGATGTCGGTGTAGATGAAGATGATCACAGATTGGTCAATCTGGGTAGTGAGTCACTAGGACAAAGTTTAAGTTTTAAGCAAAATTCACTAGTTTCGGATCCGGCATTTGAAAAAAATAATGAACTAATCCTTAATTCTGTGACGATTGTTGATGGTGATAAGGAGTATATGAGTTGTAAGAATACCACAAACACACCCACGGTGGAGGATGGAGGTGATTGCTCCGATCCAGATGTAACTATTTTGGAACCTTATCAAGTTTGTGAAGATACCCCTTTCGTTCCTTCAAAAAGATATGATTCATCTGTAAGTGTTTTAACTTTGCAGTGTATCTGTATTAGTCGTATTTTGCTAATAGTCTACAAACATGCACATTATTCAAAAATAATAATTTTTTTAAAGAAACGATTTCAAACAGTTAATTTTTAACATTTTTCATGACACATCTATGCTTTGTGTGTTTAGTGTTTTGAAGAATTGAACCCCAAAGACGAAGTGCAACTAGCTGCTTATGATGATTCTCAATTTAGGAGAAGACTTTTGGAACATCTTGACAGGCCTTATGACCAACAAGAGTACGAGTCCCTTCTGCTCGAACTATGTGAGAAAAAGCAACAGGAACGCCATTTCGAAACACGGCGGAGGGTGGTTGAATCATATCACACTGAAGGTGTCACTACACCGTATCATGTGATGTACCCTGGTAGGTCCATATTTTCTCAACTGTTATGACTTCTCAGGTTTTCTTATTTCGTAAGTAAAAATGGTAACATAGAGTTTAATCCTAAATATGCAGTCATAATTCAATGGTCTCAATTCAATCCTCACTTGATGTGTTGGGTGGACCAACCAAAACGTAGTTGAATTATATGATTTGTGATCAAGAGAAGGTCATACACTTCATCTTTCTTGTCATAAAACATGAAACTTTCTCATATTGATTTGTATTTTCTTCATATTGTGATGGTTGTTTGTGTTTGTTAAAATTATTATAAACAGGATTGTCTGTGAAATTTTTTAATGTTGGGGGGTTGAGTCGTGGTTGTTATATCCAAAACAATGCGTCAGAGTAATGTAGAGCGTCATGAATAAATGTAATTTGTTCATGAACTTATGAGTTAATTTATTGTTGACCTTAATATATGACAATGACAGTATACCAATCTTTTATTTTTGTGTAGTCAAGGTAGTTCATGGTACCTTTTAAGCATGGGCGCATTCTGTGACTGACTAATACTAATTTTTAATCATCATTATATTTTGGTTAGATTTTGCTGAAAGAACATTATTTCTGTCTATATTCTAATTTGTGGTTGGTTTGAGCAAGTTTTTTGGTAGCTTCTATTGGATTTTCAACTTCTATTCTTATTATCGCTCAATTCTTTCTATGCTCAACCTGATTTCAGGCTTCTTAACAAATATTTGTTTCATAATTGTGCAGATCTATCCAAAGCTATTGCTGAGGAGCACAAGAATAAGTGTAGGATTTTGTTTCTCTTGCGTGGATTTTTTTTCTATATGAAAGTAAGTCAATAGATTCATGTTCACATAATTTCTAGTATTAGATCCTTAATGTGTGTATGAAGAATAGTTTGTCTGTTGAGGCAATGATTTGATAGGAAAGGGGGCCTTGACGCATTAGAGTTCTTGTTTTGTGAGTAGAACTAGGAGCTATCAGGTTCAGCCATGAAATCAGTCTCTTGCAAAACATGTTTGACCATTCCTTGGATTTGAACCCTGCAATGGCAAGAGATTTAAAGCACTGGGTTGCCGCTTTGATGCAATAGTTTTATAAGCTGTAATGTAGGCATTCTGCATGCATGATTTATATGAGATTTAACAAACTTAGAGCCCTTTCTGGTTGTAAATGTTTTTTATCCTTTGAGTTAAGCAAGCTAGCTCTTAAGTCGAGCTACGGTCTACCTACATAGGTAGGTTATTTTTCTGGGGTATGATCGTTCACCTAAGACAATGAATCCCCTATGTAATCTATCCCCTATCCTATTTTTTTGGGGTATGATCTAACTCAAGAACATATATATACTTTAAATATTTAGTTAAAACATTGATTTTTGTGAAATTGATTTTTTTTTCGTTGTCAAGTAGCTTAGTGGCTAGAAATTCACCTTTTTAAGATGGATAAGTGAAGTGTCTGGGGTTTGAACCCCGACGACCCTTGCATATATTCAACATTTGTAAAAACATCTTTTGCTAACTGTTGTGAATTGCTCGCAGTGGAAGTTATTTTGATGTACTTTTGTCTGTCGATTTTTGCAGAATGTGTGCCACATGGGATCATTTCAGCCTTGGCTTGACGAATCATGTTTGGAGTTGATGCGAAAACTGTAAAATTTGACTCTCTTATATCTAGGATTAGGAAGCAATGCTTTTTTAATCTGCCCAGGCAACAATGTTTATGTACAATTAAACTTATCACAGAACTATATGACTTATTACGCACACTATGCAGCTGCTGAAAGGTATTGGGTTACTTGTCGAACTATTGAGTCACTTATGGAAACACATGATTGAATCGCATTGAATTGGATGACTCGATTGTATCACTGGGTCTCTAGGTTTGTGCGCGTCTAAGGAGCAAAGTAAGCAAGCAAATATTACAGTTAAGAAAGAATAAAGGTCAAGTCTCAAAGATGCAAAAATAAAATGACATTAAAACTTATTACAGATACAACACAAGTTCACAACAACATAGTTTCCTTTTTACAATGCACCAATGTTCTTAAGACCAAGAACAACCCCAACACCAATGATGTGTCCAACAGTTCCACAGGCCAAAGTATCAGCAAGAGTGAACCCTGCTGGGTCACCAGTCTGCAAACCTGAGTCCCTTGTCTCCAGCTTTAGTCCTGCTGTTGCTTTCCTGTTTGCTGATGGAGCCAATCCAAATCTTCCAGCAAACAACATTAGGGTTGTAGATGCCACCATAATCTGTCCAACATGTCAAAGTCAATCATATTTATACATAAAATTATAGAAGTTACTAATTTTAACTTTATTCAACTCTACTCACCATTCTCACTAATTGAAGTTAACATCTAAGCATAGTGTCACAATAAAATAAGGGTAATAATCATTTTGTTTTCTGAATGAGTAACGAGTAGACACTGTAGTCCCTAAATGCATCAAAATTCCAAAATAGTCATTGATTGTGAACTCTTTTAATCAGAATAGTCTCTTGCGTTAAAATGTTTTGTTAGTACTGTATTATCAGTCCCTATAAACACTTATTGACATATCAGTTTTTATAAGAAAATATTTATTGTCAACATTGAGTAACTATTTTAATGTCAGTGCACAATCAGAGACTATTTTGAAATTTCGATACAATGAACAACTATAATGGCTACTCGGTATACATTAAGGCACCAAAACGACTATTACTTCCACAATAATTAGACTAGAAAACTATACACATCATGTTTGGAATAACGTGTTTCACAAAATTACGGTGACACATTGATTTAGCTAAAATTTTAAAAGTGTAATTTATGTCAAAATCATGGTAGTATATTCGTCAAATTCACCGTTAATCCAAACACGCACATGAATAAAAACATTGGAATTGGATCTGATTCTTGAAATCATACCACATTAGTGGATGAACCAATGAAGTCACAACGAACTCCCAAAGCACCCTTTCCCTTGCGCCTTGTCATGGGTTGGGCAGCAACCTTCACATAAAAAAAACACATTAATCACAATATCACTTTCTACCAAAATTTAAATATATATATTATGAAGGATCTATTATAAAATTTAAGTTTTATAATTCATAAGGACTAAAAACATTCATTTTTGTAATTTGTATGGACCAAGAAGTAAGTATATAGAATAAAACATATGTAACATCTACTATAAATAACAAAATGATGACATGAAAAAGTGGTTAATTACCAAACCCTGGATAGGAGAAGGTTTGAGTTGTGGTCTAAGACCAGTGAATTGAGGCAAAGTTGTCATCATAGAAGTTGCCATCTGTTCAAACTATGAGAGCAAATGAAAAATAAAATTGAGTTTTGAATCTCTCTTTTAAGTTTATTTGCCACACACAAAGATTTTGAAGGTTATGATATGGTATTATGATGTAAGAAGTAAGCAGAATCTAATGGTAACCATATAAGAAATTTGTGGCTTCAGAATGTTGATATTAGATGGCCATAGATACGTTAATCCAACGTGGCATTATGTGATTTGATTTCATTTTGTGGGAATGGATAATGTCTTAGCTTCTCATTTGTTTGATATATCTCACGTGTACAGAATTTAGGATGCCTTCTTTTTATTTATTTAAATTTTGAATGTTTTTTTGGTAAATACTACTCATTAGTTTTTTTAAGGATAAATAATTCATGGTATTATTCACTTAATTTTAATTTCATATGACATTATCAACTTAACGTTAATCCTAAAAAATAATAATTAACTTACGTTGTTGTGGTATGTGCAAATATTATAATGTAAACGAGTTATTTATCTCGAGTAGTTAATGAATACTTTTTCAGTAGATTACAAGAATTTAAGTTTGATTTTGTGTAAAATAATTTTTTGTTGGATTTTACTTATCTTACGGTCGAACTTGAAAATCAGCGTCTTATATGGTAATCTTTAACACTTCTCTTGGTGGAAATCCACTCTACAGAGAACTCATTTTCAAATATGCATGAATTTGTGATTCTTAAAGCAATTTTTGTTTTAATATATGCTCCCAATGCTCCTCAGAAAAGGTCATTTTCTTATTGTTTCTTAGATCAAATGGAACATAGATGACATAACAAAGGGTTGTCTTGTGTTGGTATTTTCATAGATAGCAATGTTATTGTTGTGTGGGCTGTTTTGCTCACAACTTAAACATATCCACCGCTTTATATACATAGATTCAATTCTCAATCGGTTACCGCTTTTTATCCTATTGGGTTTTCCTCATAAATTGTTTATTTTGAGTTTTGACCTAGTCCCTTAATATTTGTAACTTCTCTTTTTTATTTTGAATAAATGAGAAAAGGTATTTGTCTTTTGTAAAAAAAATACACTTGATTAATTGAACTTTGTTGATGGAGTAAGAATTTAGGTGAGGTTCGACAGATGTCCTCATCTACTGTGATTTTCTTGTTTCAAATGATGGACGTTGAGAGGAACTTTGTCCCTCGGTTGTTGGTTCTCTAACTTCTCCGGTACAACGTTAGGTACGATTATTTGTGGAGTTTTGTTGTGTTACATTAAGAAATGCAAAAAATAAAGATAAAGAGATAAAAAAAAAAAAAAAAAGGTGAAAGAAGCTTGTTTAATTGGGACCTGTATTCCTTGATGTAAAAACAGTACGCAGTTTTCACGCTATAGCGAATCTCGACCATTAATTTGCAATCTGACAGTTCAGATTATTAAATATGTTCATTGATCGGATGACCTTAATTAGAGTGTATAAACTAAATAGTTATAATAAAACTATGTCTATTACTCGAACGATGTGACATACAATGCTAAACCTCTGCTTGGCTAATTCCCCAGGTAGTACTTAGTTTCCCTTATGCAAGAGATCACATGGCCTTCGATTGCATATTTGCCGATGTTGCCTAAATGATAATTATTTTTAGGTGAAACCAAGCACTACCATATCACTTTTCTTTAAACTTCGTCGTGAGTCTATGTATGCTCCATTTAATAAAGACTCCATTTACTCCATTTAAGCTTTGGATGAGAGACATGTGGCAAACAAATATTTAAGGGCTGAGATTTCAAGTTTAAAAATTAACATTGGTTTGATAGAAAGTAAAAAAAACAACTTCCTTCTTCCCTTTTACGTTAACCCTTCTTCTCCCACCCCCCCTACTCTCACGGCTGTCAACCTCCTCCCACAGCCAGATTCAAAGGATTCAAACTGAAATGCCCTCTTCCTGATTCAAAACTGATCCATGTTTAAAGTTAACATGAGATTTCCAACAACAGAGATTGAAAATCAAATCACTAATTGCAAACATTGCAATCGAACCATAAAAATCAGATCCCTTTTTATTAACACCAACACTGTTACTTTTATTGGAGAAGAAATCACTTGAACCAAAAACAGGTTCTTCATCTTGATTCTTGATGCATAATATCATAATAAAAATTGCAGTTGAAAAGCAATAACAGAGGCGAAGGTGGTGAGGAAGATGAACAATGTGTTTGATCAGCGACGACGGCAGTAACGGCGACGACGATAGTGAGGAAGATGAATCGGCGGCTATGGCGGTGAAGGTTAATACTGATACCAGAGAAGAAGAGAGGAATAGCGTGTAACTGTTTTCACATTGATCACTTCGCAAAATTCTATATAAACAGACTTGTAACTGTTTTCAATGAATTGATCAATGTGAATACTACTAATTAACCGTTCCCAACCTTTCTTTTTCGTTTCGCAATCTGAATTTGTAGATAGGGTTTGATTTTTGTTTTTGGTAAGCTTTTTTATACATAAATTAAATATTTTTGGAGGTTCTATTACGCTATAATTTCGAGTTTGTTTTTTTAGTTATTGTTCTGTTTTTGTTAGTTTTTCTATTTCTTGTTACTTAAGATTTTCGGTAGTTTAGTTATTTGTTTTGGTAGAAGGATTTAGAGAGAAGAAAAGAATGTGGAAAATAGGCTTAGTTGGTTTGGACTTTGGACATTAGAGATAAGACATGTAGGTTTTGTAGTAAGGAAAGTAGATCAGATGGAGGATAGTCAGATCACTAGAGGCAGAGGAAGACCAATAAAAACTTTAAGAGAAACTATTACGAAAGATTTAGATATTAATGAGTTGGATCGAAATATGGTTTATAGTATAACGTTATGGCGTAATTTGATCCATGTAGCCGACCCCACTTAGTGGGATAAGCCTTGGTTGTTGGTGTGTTGTTCTATTTGTTTTTACTTAGGTTTTTGGTAGTTTGGTTATTCGTTTTGGTAGAAGGGTGTAACACTTTAGCACAGTCACTGATATGTATCCCCAGCATTGCCATGCATAAGATAGAACCAAATGAACTGTATATCTGCTCTGCTTAACAAGTAAAAATTCACAATAAATTTGAATGCTTAACAATCAACCTAGCAGAATCATTCAACTGCATATCTGCTCTTCCTTTCTTATGTTTTGGGTCATTATTTTGTAAGAGTATTTTTCTAGAGAATGATAAACTATTCCTAATGATTAATGTATTTTTAATTTTAAGAGCACTATAACAACGTAGATTGAATTTGAAGAATTCATATAAACCCTCCTCCAATACAATTTTTGAGTTCCCTGAAATTAGGAAGATTTTGTATTATGAAGAAAAATTAACCTTTCAAAGCCCTCCCATCTCAAAGTCTTCTATTCCTTCCACTTGCTCCTTCCTTTTTTCCAAAGTCCTCCCCTCCCTTCCCCTCCAAACTCGCAAACAAAGCCTATAAGTTCAGATACTTAACTGAGGGCTGCAGTGGAATATTGTAATTTTAGGTTAGTGTACATGATGGCAGATATGAAAATGAAACTAGTTGATGCATATGGATGCTTGTATTTCACAATCTAAGACATAAATTTTGATCTGAAACTGGAGTTTCACTATTTTTCCTCTTAATCAAATTTTTGATCTGAAACTGGAGTTTCACTTTCCACTTAATTAAACCTTAACGATCTACTATGAGCTTGATTGGTATCTGCTTTAATTGATTGTCTGTTAAATTTGATCTCTGTAGTGAACATCTATTATCCCATAGATATTCAGATCAATTCTTATTTTTGATCTGAAATTGTAGTTTCACTATTTTCCTCTTAATCAAACCTTAATGATTAATATACTATGAGATTGGTTGGTATCTACTTTCACTGGTTTTCTGTTAAATTAGATCTCTCTAGAGAACATCTATTTTCTCATAGAAATTTAGTGCGTATCTATGTGCCTATGTTCTTAATTTGAACCAGTTATATATATGCTTGATATTGTGTTCATAAGTAAAAGTGAATCATACTTCAAGCATTACACATTTGTGTATTGTGATTATGATTTCAAGATTAAATGTGTCCGGTTTTATTGAATGATTTTATAGTTAAAAAAAGTGAGAATGAGCAGTATGTGATATTTTTTTCTTCCATGACACAGGAGGCCAAACAATTGTGTGAAGAAGCTTGCGTGGAAGTTGATAAAGAAACGATTGATCTTTAAAGTTGTTATTTGATATTTGTTAATAACATCTTAAGATAGATAGGATCGATTTATGTTGTCTGAGGTTTTTAACCAAATTTTGGGATCAATATAAATTGCTTACTGAACACCTCCATCAAAATCAAAATCAAAATCACAAACAAGTTTGAGTTGTCGCACTCAACACCGCTGTAGTTGCTCTTCGGCCGCCCAAAACAGGGAGAAACTCTTCCATCCAATGGTAGCTAAAATGGAAGATGATTATCAGGAGTATATTCCTGTGGCGAAGCGTCGCGCCATGGAAGCTCAGAAGATTCTCCAACGCAAAGGGAAAATATCTGCTCCAATAGATGATGATTCTGGAAAACTAAGTGTGGTTGAAACTAAGCCCAGTCTACTTGTTAAGGCCTCACAGTTAAAGAAAGAACAACCTGAGATTAGTGTTACAGAACTGATTGTTCAACAGGAGAAAGAGATGATTGAGAATTTGTCTGATAAAAAAACCCTTATGTCGGTTCGTGAATTAGCGAAAGGGATCACTTATACCGAACCTTTGCCTACTGGGTGGAAGCCTCCTTTGCATACTAGAAGGATGTCAAAGAAAGATTGTGATTTGATTCAAAAACAGTGGCATATAATTGTCAATGGTGAAGATATTCCACCCCCGATTAAAAATTTTAAGGATATGAGGTTTCCGGATCCTATTTTGAAGATGTTGAAAACCAAGGGGATTGTGCAGCCAACGCCTATTCAGGTGCAAGGGCTTCCTGTTATTTTATCTGGGAGGGATATGATTGGAATTGCTTTCACGGGTTCTGGTAAAACTTTGGTTTTTGTGCTTCCAATGATCATGATGGCAATGCAGGAGGAAATTACGATGCCTATAGTTCCCGGTGAAGGTCCATTTGGTCTGATTATTTGTCCATCGTGGGAATTGGCGAGGCAAACTTATGAAGTCATTGAACAATTCTTGTTACCTGTGAAGGAAGCTGGATATCCGGAGCTCAGACCTTTGCTTTGTATTGGTGGAATTGATATGAGATCACAGCTTGAGATTGTCAAGAAAGGGGTTCACATAGTTGTTGCCACACCTGGGAGGTTGAAGCATATGTTGGCGGAGAAGAAAATGAATCTTGATAACTGCAGATATTTAACGCTAGATGAGGCTGATCGATTGGTAGATTCGGGATTTGAAGATGGTATAAGAGAAGTTTTTGATCACTTCAAAGCTCAAAGACAGACTCTCTTATTTTCTGCTACTATGCCAACCAAAACTCAAAACTTTGCTAGAAGTGCTTTGGTAAAACCTATTATTGTCAATGTGGGACGTGCAGGGGCGGCAAATCTTGATGTTATTCAGGAAGTAGAGTATGTCAAACAAGAGGCAAAAATTGTTTACCTCCTTGAGTGCCTACAGAAAACCCCACCTCCTGTTTTGATATTTTGTGAGAATAAGGCAGATGTCGATGACATTCATGAGTATCTTCTCTTGAAAGGAGTGGAAGCCGTGGCTATTCATGGAGACAAGGATCAGGAAGATAGAGAGTATGCTATTTCGTCATTTAAGGCTGGAAAGAAAGATGTGTTGGTTGCAACTGATATTGCATCCAAAGGTTTGGATTTTCCTGATATTCAGCATGTCATTAACTACGACATGCCTGCTGAAATTGAAAATTATGTCCATAGGATTGGACGTACTGGAAGATGTGGCAAAACTGGTATAGCGACAACATTTATAAACAAGAACCAAACTGAGACAACATTGCTTGATTTGAAACACCTTTTGCAAGAAGCAAAACAGAGGATTCCCCCTGTTTTGGCTGGATTGATCCAATGGAAGATAATGAAGAAATCACTGGCATAAGTGGTGTCAAGGGATGTGCTTTTTGTGGCGGGCTTGGTCATCGTATGCGCGATTGTCCAAAATTAGATCGTAATAGTGTGGCGAATGCAAATAATAGGAAGGATTGTTTTGGATCTGGAGGTTACAAAGGAGAAATTTGAAAGGCACCAGTCCCTTGTTACTGATTTTTCTTTTAATGCAACTGGCTTGTCCGCAGGTTTTCTTAAACTTTATACCATGAAATCTATTGACCTTCCTTCCTAATATTTGTACTAGTATTTAGGATATGTAGCAGATTTTGTTTTAACACCACTGGGCTATTTAAATTTTGTACCATGAAGTTTAATGGATTTCATTACATGTACCGGTGCTTTTGATAAAAAAACATACTGTTTTAACTTTTAACTGAATTGTAGATTGATTTTCACCTGGATAATCCACCGTGTAGTCTGGTGATTTTTCTGTACCTGATGTCTTCTGCTCTGGTAATTTTTTGCCCAGAATGTTAATATTATTATTGGATGTTGTCATGGAGCAACAGTACAAATCTTTCTTCCCCCTAATAAAATGAAACTAATGGTATACATTTAAGGTATGTTTGGTATGCTATGAAATTAACTGGAATGACATTGTTGACGTTGACATGTGAGTGTTGTCACAAAGCATCGTTTTGGTTTAGTGCCTTGAAGCATTGTGTATCTGTTTGTTTCAGTGTTGGAGGCAAAGGAAATATTTTGCTGAGTTCATTAATATTGTTTATAGTTTAAAGCTTCCAGGTAAATGAGCTTGTCTTTTCTGATGGTTCTAATCTTTACCTACAGCTAAAAACTGTCGATTTTAAGCTCAGTTTGAGATTTTCACAAGGAGTTGTAGTTATAACTAGGTCTTGTTGCAGCTGTCTGTCTTCTTGCTGCTTTTGCTCAACTATCATTGGTATCTTTTGCAATTGCATGGAAGAGTATAGTGAGGAGTCTTTGCTAGAGTGCATGATAACGGACCGGGTATGATTATTTTTCCACCGGCGGCATTCTTATCATGGTTTCCAATCTTATCTTTTGCGATTACAATGAAGAGTATAGTAAGGAGTCTTTGCTAGAATGCATGATAACAGAACGGGTATGATCATTTTTCCAGGGATGCATTCTTATCATGGTTTCCAATTATTTCCACTTTCCAGTCCTGCCTTCTCTTCAATCAAAGCTTCAGCCCTGGAAACAAACCTAATGCTGAACATAACTCTTCCATTTAATGTTGTGACCATGCGTGGTTTGTATGTTTTAGATGTATGAGTTTTCTCCTTCATTTGGGTTTCAAACCCAAGACCTTTAACTAATTATATTTTAGCTCAAACTGGTTGTGCCACCCAACTCACATTGTATGAATCAATTGATATTCGGTTTTCTTTTTAAAGTAAAACATTCATGTGGATTGGCAAATATCATATACTCAATCAAAATGTGTTTTTGTTGCAAACAATTTTGGATCAATGGAGCCGAGTGAAGTTTGCCTATAAAAAGATTTTTTTTATATTTTAAAGTGACAAATTTTGCATCATATTTTTGCGTATTGATGACAAATATTTGTCTTGTATTTTTTTAGTTACTGGAAAATATTTGTCGTGAGTTTTATTTATACAATTACAAATGTTTGTCATTTTTTTTTAAATTATTGGTGACATTTATCTCGTATCTTTTATATTAATCATTGACAAATATTTGTTCAGAATATTATATCAATGGAAACACAATCGAGTCAAGCTTGTTTGTGTGAAGCAGAAGAATGTGACAATGTGTAGCATGATTTTGAAAGAAAAGCATATTATTGTAATTTATTAAGAGGGTTACATATCAGAAATCAAATGCGCAAGCAAGAAAATTAATAGATTCTAGTTTGGTGTATTTGTCTTGTTAATATTTTATAGATATAATGTTACCTGTTCTATAATATTTTTTTGAAACACCTATTTAATATTAAAATCATAATGCATGTGTCACATTTTTAAACGAGAATATTATTGGTATTTTGCAGGCAATTTGCTTTCTTATGTTTACCGCTTAAGTTTATTTACGTTTACAAGGAGGAGATTACCTATATCAGTAACGCCAAATTTAATACATGAAATCGATATATGCTTGCCATTCTAAGGACTCCATTTACAAACCCTTTCCCTACTCTTTCTATTTGGGTCGGAGTATAGTTATTCTTTAGTGTAGTGTTCCTCAACTAAAAATTAGTTTAGTTTGGACTTAAGGAAATTTTCTTGTATAATTAAAATACATCAAAACCTTAGGAGTACTAAAGGTCAATAGAAGACAAAATTAGAGCAGTAGCAATAATAGTACATCCAAACATGACAAACTATTAGGAAATCTTTAAGTCATTCCACCCAAACCCAATGCCCCCGTCTTCCCATTTATTAACATCAATAGAAGATAAGGAGCAGATGAAAATAAGACCTCCATATTTTAATGTTTCCATCACTTGCTCTTTCTCCCCACTCCCAGTTCTCCATTTTTCAATGTTTCCTCTAGAATCAATTTACATCAATGCTAATTCCCAGACAAGCAAAAACAAAAAATTTGAAAACAAAAACTATTATGTATAAAATAAAAACATCACAAGTTAGCAAACGGGCTAAAATGCAAACCAAGACAGTTTTTTACATGCTACCAGCTCGACCTGGAGTTGTTTTCGGCTTCACTTTTGCCATGTCCACAAGATCCCCGAATAACTTATCCTCTGGCTTGGAAGGCTTCCCCGATGGAACATAAGATGTATAACCCTGATTGGAGTTTCGCAAATAACTATCATCTCTGACAGACATGCCATACATTTGCTGCTGAATGTATGGAACTCCCTGTTGTTGTTGTTGACCGTAGCCATAACCTGCAAATTGGTTTCCGTACATCTGTTGTGGATACATGTTAGCCGCAGGACCACCTTGTGTTTGATGTCCCATGTAGTGCCCTGCAACACCTTGAATATGCTGAGGGTGCATGCCTAATTGATTGCTTCCAACCTGGCTATTGACTGCTGACATATGGCCGTTAGCATTTGGCTGCATATACATACCACCAGCCTGGCCATAACCCATTGCTTGAGGCCCCTGATGATTTGCGGAACTCTGTACATGACTGAATTGAGGTGGTTGTGGATACTGAGGTGGTAGTGGATACTGACCACCTGCTAACGGACTGCCATTGTCGGCCGGTTGAGCTTCCCAGGGAGGTGGTGGCAATGATCCACTATTTTGCGCACCTATCAAACCCAAAAATAAAAGAGTAAGGCAATGACGTCTGAAATACAAAAACACAAACCCTATACAGTTAAATTCTCAATTCATCCATTCCACTCACCGACCCAACCTATCACTGTCAATTAGTGGAGTAAAAAAATGGTGTCTTCCAATTTTACCATGAACCAACTAAAACCGGTTTTTAGAATGAGAATGTAATTGTAAAGGAATTCATCCCATTATGAAAATAGATAAATCAAATGAAGAAATATTACCATAAGGGGAAGCTGGTTGTTGCTGTTCTGCAACCTGACCATTCCATGCAGGAGCTGTACTTTGTGCATGCAGTGATTGCTCATACTGAGGTAAACCAGCATTTGGCACATTTCCATTGGGGTAAAATCCACCTTGAGATGTGAATGTCTGCTGCTGCTGTTGGTATTGGGGAGTAAATGGACCAGATTGGCCACCAACATTGGGTTGTTGAGTTGGCTGGGTATTGGCAGACGTAGGTGCATTGTCTCCACTAGAAAGCATATCAAAAAGAACAAGGGCATTCTGATCATTCACAGGAGTAGCAGGTTGTTGTTCTCCTAGAGGAACAAGAGCAAGTGAAGTATGTGCTTTTGGTGAGTCATAGTTATCACCACTGAGCAGGTCCCACTTGGGATCAGCTTTGGCAGGTACAGCTGAACCATTGGAAGTAGCTGGCGCAGGAAGCATTAGCTGATTCAATGTTTGGGACCCTGCTTCAGCACCAGAAGAGGACCTGCACATATATGTAGGTTAACTTATATGATAAGAGCCATAACCATCACATTAGTTCGGTTACGTTGAAAATATTTTGTATGTTACTTCATGTTTATATATAAAATAACAAATGTAGCCTGCAGCGGGACACAAAAACAGTGACTTTGATGGTCGCGTATAACATGTCTTAAGTGCAATAGCCTCTATCTTACACACAAATTATCGAAGTCATCATAATGACTAATAAAACTGAACTATTCGAAGGCACGGAACTTCACAGAGCATCAACTAAAACTCAATTTCAATCTATATGTCCATATCAGATAGATAAACTTCATGTTTATACACAACATATTTCGGTTTTGTACGTTACTTCATAATTATATTATACATACATAAAATAACAAAAGTAGCCTGCAGTGGGACACAAAAACGGTGACTTTGATGGTCGTATATAACATGTCTCAAGTGAAATAACCTCTATCTTACACACATAATGACTAATAAAACTAAACTATTCGAAGGAAGAGCATCAACTAAAACTCGATTTCGGTCTATATGTCCATATCTGATTGATAAACTACTCCCAACATCAAAGATATAATTCCAGTAAAAATAACATGAACATATTGCCAGGACAAACATTACTAATGGATCAAATAGTTTCTCATAAGATGAAACGAATAACGAGTGCAGATAATATATATGAGCAAAGCAATAATGTAAAGAAAAGACAGGCAGGATTACCTCCCATCAGTTTGTTTGCCAGTATCTCCAGTATCAACCAAAGGAGCATCAATATCTACAAGTTGCCGAGCAGATGCAGGCTTTGAATCCTCTATCTGATTTCCATTTTGAGAAGAAGTTCCTGACAAAATAGATTCATGCCTGGCAAGTAGACGCTGCAGATCATCATTGAGAGCTAGTCCCTGGCATAGCAGTGATTCATCCCTGGAAAAATACAGAGAAAACACCATAGTAAGAACATTTTTATATTGTTTGTATAAAAAGATAAATTTTACTAAGAATACGATTAACATGAACCAAGCATATACAGAATATCAAATGTGGTCATCAATAATTATATAATCGATAGGACTGTAGACCCACATTCCAATGAAGAAATGTAATTATAATTGATAGGACTGTAGACCCACATTCTAATGTAGAAAGGAGTGTAGAAGGTCTACATAGGAGGCACTTAGGGGATGATTACTTTTTAACAACATATTCAATTTTTACTTTGTATGTGGGTCACAAGAATGGCATTTGATTATGAATTCTCTTTTTAATTGTGATAGAGAGTAGATGCAAGCTAACTAGAGAGAGAGCACTTCTGGAAACAACGAAAAAAAATATTTTTTAAAATTTTCAAAATTATTCAATCTATTTTTAAAATACATTTCAAAAACTTCCATAATGTTTTGTCTAATGTTTATAATTATACTGAAAATAGGAACAGAAAACGCTACAAGTAAATGGACCCTTAGTTAGCATTAAGCACCCCTGGATACACATTAAACAAAGGTCATAGGCTTGGCCTAAGGAGTCGAGCAAATGCTCTAGTGTTCCACTGAGCTCTTCAAATTTCTAAAATTTATGGTTTCTTATCAATTTCATATTATCATAGAAGGGGACACGAGGCCATACGTAGTTGAGTTTACAAGGTGTACCACTCTTTGCTTGTATGTTCTACACTGCTCCACCAAATCAACAATAACCTCCTGTCTAAGCCCCTGAAACAGAAAGCAAAGGACATACGTAAGATGTAAAATAGACATTTACACTTTACAACAGGTTCAGAAGGAAGGCATATTTAGACTTCAAGAACAAGTTCAGAAAGGGAAACATGGAAAGGGGGATGGAAAGAATGCATGCACATTAGTTGACATTGTACTATTGCTTAGATTTCTTAAAATAGGATGGAATAGTTTATAGGATAGGAGTATAGGACTATTTCAGTAAAGCTACAAATCTTACTATTATATCCACTTCTCAAACAATGGAATGCATACAACTCCATTCCATCACAAATAGCCCAAAAAATGGGAACGAAATTTCTTTCCATTCCATCCCACTCTTTGTTTCCACTTCAATACTATTCATTAAGAGAAATCCAAACATAGCCTCAGGATTCAAAATAAATTATCACATGGTTGTTTGACGGTCATGAGCACCTGATTTAAATTTGCAACTTCAAGTGTCTAAATTGTTCTTCCATACAAATTATAATTATCACAATTTAACTTAACACCTATAATGTTTTTGAGTTAAGGAAATTTACAACGACACACCAAATAAACTGCATATAGAATTATCAATTAAAAAAACAAAATGCGCAGCAGTATTTTGTCTAGAATAGATAATGAAAATAATTATTTTCAAGCTGATAATCACCCCAACAGAGAATAGACTGTTAATTCATTTGACAGACCAGAATATAATTGGGCAAGTTGAAATTTTCTGCTCCGCTTGGATGTGAAACAAAATGAGAAAAAATAAATGAAAGGAAAGATAATAGAAATAATGGGTAGACTTTATATACTGTCTGAATTAATAGAAAATGGAAAGAATAATAAACTCCTCTCTGTTTGTTTGAATGAATGAAAAATTGAAAGAAAGAATATGAGAAATGAGTGTAATTATGTTTTTACTCTGTTGATAAAAAATGTTTTAATGTAGAGAAGTGAAACCAAGGGCATTTAGGACTTTTATCAAAAGATGCTCCCATTAACTAGATTCCCGCGGGGTAGGGGCTGGAAAACCTTTTGATGTGTGACCTGCGAGAAGTTTTATATCCCCCACAATTTAGCATGTAATCAAATGCTTATTATTCGTCCGCAAATTCTTCGGTCAATTTCAGTCACTACCAATTTATTTCATTGTTTTCTACTTTTATAATCATAGTTATCACTACAGGAAACCTATACTTGTCTCATCCCATAAATGTTACAACCACACCCTGTGAATAACTATCCATATCAGCAGAAAGTGCCCAAGACTACAAGGGAAGGGAACAGAAAAAAAAAATATGGTCAGTTAATTGAGTATTAAATTGACTATAACCATTAAAGGATCCTCAAAACGAAGTGGGGACGGATGACTATGATTTGAAAACACATTAACCAAATAAAGAGAATGATTTGAATGCATTCTCAATCATATAAGTCATACCCATAAGCTTCAAAACTATTCCAACAAAAAGTATTTTGATTCATATTTTTCATCATAATATGAATGTTTGAATCGAGCAACTTACTTCTTTGTTGTTAGGGTCTATTGCATTCAGCATTTCCGCAAGAACATCCATAATACCATGTGCATTCTGTATTTCAGTCAAACTGGGAAAGAAGTACTAATTAAAACACAGAATGCATATATATAAATAACAAATACTTCATCATTATAATTATACCAATAAAAGTACCTACTGAAAGTACAATATGCCAAGTGCATGATGAATATGTGAATGAAGTTTAAATTACACAGAGATATGTACAGCTTAATTACTTATATTTGAAAAGTCAGTGCATGAACAGTTAAAAAGACACTGATGAATGTATCACGACTAGCATTTTTCACATCATATAAAGTGAATAACAGGACAATGAATTCAAAGAATAAGCAGAGTAAAAAGAATGGAAGATGTGTTTAAAATCAGATTCCTCCTTTAAGCTAAATTTTGCATACTCACTGATTCCAAAAACACCACCAGACTTTAGTTTATTCATAAGAGATTCTGCAACAACCATTAAAAATAATGCATGGCCAATCATATAAAAAGAGCACACAGCTCCAAATGCGAAGTGCAAACTACAAAGAAAATATGTCACTGGTAATAGATATGATCATCAACTTGCAGGTTATGATCCTATATGAAACTAGAAGTATACAGAATCATGATGTCAGGCATAAAAAATGATCCAAAGACTGAACTAGTGTTTGGCACAACAATAACTCTATATGGAGACTATAAAATCTAGGCAACCACCTTTTAGATAACAAAGTAAAGGACTTAGAAACATACCTTAGCGTTGGAAATTCAGACTCTGCAGAGGTCTCAGCTGCGTCTGGCCGAGCATCCGCATCACGTATGTTTGGAGGGTATGAAGTCAATGGTTGTGTTTGTGGAGGAGTGAATACAGGTGCAGATTGATCAGATCTCTGAGGGAATACTGCCCCGGCACGCTGAAATAAGCAAATCCTTTGGATAATAAAAAATAGACAAAAACTAAATTTTATGAAGGATCGTGTAAATAGTCAAAGAGTAACAGGTCACACTCAAAACCCATAAAAAAAGTGTTAAATTGATTTATCTCCCCCCCCCCCCAACCCCA
>Ga0228711_1000977_pt1 | contig 39746 bp, 16 predicted proteins | sample MedpolnodulmetaG_2_FD_177996 | JGI IMG/M metagenome (GOLD analysis project Ga0228711, IMG submission 177996) | Root nodule microbial communities from Medicago polymorpha collected in Santa Monica, California, United States - brown nodules | ecosystem: Host-associated > Plants > Roots > Nodule...
TTTAGCTTAATTATTTTGCTGCTCTCTCGTTTATCTTTATATATTCTTTTGTATTTTTCTTTATTCATTTCTTTCTTTTTGCACTCTATAATTTAATTATTTTTATTACCTCTATAATTTAATTTGAACTTAACCTAAATTTAAAATTTTGAATGTTGCATGTTTTAATTAAATAAAGGATATAAGCACAATTAATATCTTGTAAAAAAACATAATTAATACATTATTAAGTTTAAATATAAAAAATCAATTTTAAATATAATAAACAAATAATTCACAATTGATTTCCTTCAAGAAAAAAAATATAATTCACAATTGATTCTTGCTCTTTCTCATTTATTAAATATGACTTTTGAATTCATGCAAATCAATCACCAAAAGTATCATCAACTACATGCATGATACTACTAATATATCTTATTAAATAATTCACTCTTCTTTCATCTATTAAAAATGACTCTTGTAGTCATGCATTTCATGTGAGGAAGAATATTATATCTATTAGAAATACAAAAGGAATGTAAACTCTAACCTCTATTAAATATTTTATCATATATCTAGTATCTATCGAATAACTTACTTTTTTATATAGTTCAACAAAATTTTGTTACATTTTTACCTCAATTTTTTTTTTTAACATTTCATTATTTTCTGGACAAACTATATAAATTTCATCAGTTACTACATTGAAATTAGACAAGAAACTTCATCAAGATTAGTAGTTTTTCTCTCTCTCTCAATTCTCTTCATCACGCATGTATACAAAAATAAAAGACATTTATGTGAACGCGCAAATATCTGGCTATTATTATAAACAAAAATTTGTATCCATATAACTATTTACACATGCTAATGTAAAAAAATGGCAACCCTCATCAATGACATATCTTAGTTAGCAAAGGGGGACAAAATGATCAACAAAAAAAAGTATTATATGCACTTTGTAGTATCAATAATCGTGACAAAAAATATTGTGGTTTTGTGTGTCTATATATATATATTGTCCGTTATCAACAAATTTTTTTTAAAAGAAGTAAATACTTATGTTTACTTTACTTACATATTTTCCGTCAAAAAAAAATATTACTTACATATTTCATACAAAGATAATCACAATATATTATATGTATTACTAACAAAAATTGACAGTCAACAACGATAACCACTGCATCAACAAAGATTGATAATAATATTAATATATAACAATTTCGAGCAAAGCCTCCAAATATATAATGAAATTAATAAGATAATAATAATTCTAAAAATAATTTGATATGTTGGTATAATTAATTGTAAAATAATTTTTAACCGTTGGTAAGCAATACTTTTTATAAGTATAAATTATTTTTCTTAAAAAAATAACAATAAAAATAATTTCCTCAACAAAATCTAGACATATATCAAGAATTTCATTTCTTGAGGTATACAGATTGTTGAATCGATTATTTATAAAAAGAATCTCTTTTAACCAAAAAAGAAGAAGCGCTTACGCGGATTTTCAAATGATAAAACAATAAAACAATTTTGATTACAGAGTTTCTTAACGTTTACCATTTCCAAATAAAGAAGCAATCATGTGGATTGGCAAATGATAAAATAATAAAACAATTAGAGTTTTTTCACGTTTCTCCTTTCCGGTACATATATATCTTATAATTATTGTTTAAACAACAAAAAATAACTGCAATGGCGTGATCATCTCACACAACATTTTCACACCATTCCTTATTTAAAACATCACTTTCACCTAAGATTCAATGATGATATAGGAATATCCAATTTCATTGTAACTGATGGATATCTTGCATCTTTGAGAATAGATAAAAAGATGCGGAGAGAACACTTCGGCCCACCACGTGGGTGGTAACAGTTGATCCAAATGCCCTTGCCACGTATAGTAGACTATAAAAAAGTTGTAGTTAATTAGTATTGCACGATGATGTAATTTCAAACTTATGATTAATACAATTTATCCTTTGTTATTATTGATGAATTTGTTTTTCAATATCTTATTAGGATTTGAGTGATTGATCAAAATTATTTTTCAATTTGTATAATATGTTTGTATCGAGATAAAATGTATGTTCCTTGCCCAGATGATATTTGTGTTGTAGGTGAAGTTTGGTTAGTTATATCTACAATATGGATATGGATGTAGTCATGAGATTAGTTGAATGAATTTTAGATTTAGACAAAATTAAGAAGGCAAGGGAATGAATTAAAAGGTAGTTTAGTAAATTAAGTTATTAACTGATATTCTATGACCTGAGAGATTAGTCGATGCATTAGTTTGTACATAGAAATCAGTGTCATATGATTTTTGACAATTATTGGTTTGCTTATATCGGTATAATCTACGTAAATTTATTATCTTAAATTCACAATAAAAGTAACCCCCAAAGAAATCTTTGTTACATAATTGCCTCACCCCTAAAATTATAACTTTAATGCAACACACACTATGTATTTCTAACATATTTTCCCACACCCCTCCGCCACTGTATATTATATGTATTACTAACAAAAATTGACGTCCCTTAAGTATGGGACCCCGAGTGGCCGTCCATCGACCATGCTCGACACCACCACTAGTTAGGATCACTTCTAATATGACTTCACATAAATAGAGGGTATAACCTCCTCATTTCGTAGCTACTTAATACACAAATGATAAAACATACATTTCTTCCATCAAACAATATTAACAAGTCTCTAAACGAAACTCATATATTTACCCAAGTCTATAGTAAAATCTTGATTTCCTTTGTTGATTTATACATGCAGGCTTAGATCATATACACTAACCAACCTATCGGGGTTTGTGCATGTAATCAAAACAAAACAATGATGCCTATAATTAGTCCATTCAATTACGTTGAGAGTGCATAGTTGTTTGATGAAAAACATGTCATCTACTACTTATGTTGTTTGATTTCAACCATATTGGTTAAAGCTTATAATATGTTTATTTGACTAATCAATAATATTAGGGTTAATTATGTTTTTGGTCCCTATAAATATGTCAACTTATTTATTTTAGTCCACTAAAAAAAATTCTTCAACTTTTAGTCCCCCAAAAATCTTCCTTCTTCACTTTTGGTCTCTCTTTTAAAGTAAACTCATATGTAGAATTTATATTTTTTAATAAAATTTTGCAGAAAAAATTAGAATTTTTAACAAAATATGAATTTTTATATTTTTTTGTGGTTAAAAATTCATATTTAATTTATGTTTTGTTAAAAAATTCTAATTTGTTTAGGAAGAGATTTTTATAATATTCTACACATTTTTGCACAATTTCATTAAAAAAAATACAATATTTAACTTAAAAATAGGGACCAAAAGTAGTGATTAGAAATTTTATAAGGACTAAAAGGAAAAATTGATATATTTATAAGAACTAAAAACTATTTAACCCGTCCCGTGAGCATAACTCAGTTGGTAGGACAATGCATTATTATATGCAGGGGCCGGGATTCGAACCCCGGACACCCCACTTATTCACCTTGTAAGGTGAGTTCTAGTCACTAGGCTACCTAACCAACAAAAAAAAAACTATTTAACCCATAATATTATTCATTTGAACATTTAACATTACAACAACATGTAACAAACTCATGCGATAACACATATATTTTCCCAATCCATGTATATAGCATAATAAATGGAGATATTTATTATTATTATTATTATTATTATTTTGAGTTACCATGATATTGATACAAAGTTTCTGCCGACGCTTAACAATGACTAATCCGCGTAGATAAACCTACGGGGCATACAAGGTGGGTTCTCCCGTCTCAACCAGAATTTTTTTCCATATGCATGAGGTAGTAATCAAACCCCTAACCTAATGTTTAAGGAGGTGAACTCCCTTTTCACTTGAACCAATCCATTGGTGATATTATTATTATTATTATTATTAAACCTATGAAAACCATGTGTTGAAACTTAAAAGAACATACACTAATCAAACTTACACGCTTTTGCTAAACCTTTTTTATGATGCAGCACAAAATATGAATCTACCATTGTGGGATCGGCTCCTGTAATATTGAAAAATGAAAATAGTTGGTGACACTTCATTGAATGTATATACTTTAAGGGAAAAAGAGATAAGATAAAGTGATGTAATAAATTATTGATATGGTAGGAAGAGAAGTATACAGATAAAATGAGATTTTGAGAAATAAATGATGCACACTTATCATTATTGATTAAAAAATTGCTCATATTCGTTAAAGCATACAAACACCAATTTCAAATTAAAAAATAATACTGAAGAATTACCTAGTATGTTTTTAAAAACCGAGTATCCTCTTCTTATGTGAAACACTCAGAAATTCTAATAAAACTAGGGAATTAAGATATGTGTTGGTTTTGAGTTTTGTTTTATAGTTAATAGACAAGAGTGTAGTGGGGGGTCTTGCATTATTATCGAATTTTGTTGTTAATTGTTCAAGCACAAATTATACCGATAACCATATAGACGCTGAAGTGGTTAATATTAATAATGGAAGTTGGTGTCTCACTGGGTCTTATGGTTTTCTAGAGAGTGGAAGAAGAAGATATGCTTAGAATATTCTAAGACAATCGTCAAATGTTTCTAGCTTACATTGGTGCATATTGGGTGACTTTAATGACATTCTTTACTAACTGAGAAGAAAGGAAAGAATGAAAGAGCTAATTGGTTGATTAATGGCTTTAGTAAGGCTATGTTAAATGTGGGCCTTGCCGATGTTCACATGGAAGAATATGCTTATACTTTGTTCAAACTCTTGGGCACGGTTCAGGTGGTTGAAGATCGATTAGGTATGATTGAGATATGTGCTACAAACCTTCCCAATTGGAACAAACATAACTTTCAACACTTTAGGCATGATATTGATGAGTCTCAGAAAAAAGCTTAATGTTATGCTTAGACAAGTTGATGGTGATAACATCAACTCTTTTAAATCTTGAAGTAATCGTATGGATCAACTTCTTGTGCAATATGATGCTTTATGCACCAACACGCTAAAACACAATGGTTACGAGACGATGATCTCAATACTAAGTTTTTACATGTTGCAACCTCTTCGAGGAGGAAAGTGAACAAGATTATTTCATTGGTGGATTTGAACAATAACAGAGTAACAAGTGAAGGAAAACTATGTGAAGTGGCTAGTGACTACTTTATTGATCTCTTTCAAGCACAAAACAATGATATCAATCCAGTTATAGATTTGATTCATGAAACTATCTCTTTGAAGTACAATGGCATGTTAGAAACATCTTTTGTGATGAGGATTTTAAGGATGCTCTTTTCTTTGTTAAACCATAAAAATGTCCCATACCAGATGACTTTAATTCCAGATTCTTGCATAAGTTATGGCTGACTTTTGGAGAGGAGATTTCTAATCAGTGTTGTGGCTGGATTTCGACGTGTATTGTTCCATCAACATTGAATATGACAAATATTGTCAAAAGTTGAATCTCATCTCTCAACAAAGGATTGGTGACCTATGCATTATGTAGTGTGGTAATTGCTCATTTCACACATATTAAGAAAATGTATAAATGAATAAAAGAGAAAAATGGTTTTAAGTGTTTTTGTTAAGTATTGGTGCATTCATCATTATCGTAAATGCAAAGTGGAAAATATTGAATTGGAAGTGATGAAAATAGTATTAATTAAAATTATAATTAGAAAAAAATAATAAATATTGCATTGAAAAGTGAAATGAATCAGTTATTTTGGTACAATATTATTTTACAAAAGGTTCACTTATTACGAGAGAGAGATGGAGTAACTATTAAATTATTTAAGGGTTAAATATGTTTTTTATCCCTATAAATATGTCAATTTTTCTCTTTAGTTCCTCTAAAAAAATTCTTCAACTTTTAGTCCTCCAAAATATTTCCATCTTCACTTTTGATCATTTCTTTAAAGTAAACTCATATGTAGTATTTTGATATGTAGTATTTTGGAAAAAAATCAATTTTAACAATGCCTCTAGAATTTTGATGATAACAAGGTATTAAAAGATCAATTGAATATGCTAATATTTGTTCAAGTGTGCAGAACCATAAACAATATTTTTAAAATGTCTCAATCATGTCTTGGTTTCGAATGAACAGATGTAGAGTAAAGAATTTTCAAGACAAGTTAAGTATTAAGGCAAAATTTGGAGAAGTCAGACTTTGAAGGCAAGATGGAAGCTGGATTACTCAGACTCTGGAAGCCAGACTATGGGTAGGTGAAGACTAAAAGTGCACAAGTCTATGCAAGTTCAAGCTATAGATGTTCCGAAGTTTCAAAGAGTCAATGGATGTCATTATCAGTGAAGGACAACAATACGACCTTATCTCCAACATCCCATGTACATTGGTACGAAGTTACAACTGTGTCTCTTTGGAAAAGAATGGATAATTCCTCATCAAGGAAAAGATTCAAATTCATTCCTTCATAGAACATTAACCAAATCAAATAACAAATCAATGATGTTTGATCAGGCTTCTCTAACGACTCTAATGATGCGTTGACACTCTTCAATGTCTCTTTTCTTTTCAACCTCTATATAAAGGATTGAAGACTTGAAGAAGAAACAAGACTCTGCAATTATTAAAAGTGTCATTACTCTGTCAAACTGAAATACGCATAAAACACTTAGAATTTCTTATCAACTGTCACATCTTAGAAATTCATAAGTCTTAGAGTCTAATATGTGTTGTATTTTGTGAACACTTCTGATTGTAAATCAAGTGTTCAATTCAAACAATATTTCTTTGTAATCTTTATTTGTAAGAAATCTCTTGCTTATGTGCTTGAGCATTGAAAGTCTCTTACTTGTGTGCATGAACAATTGTAATCTTGTGTGATTATAGTGAAAAATCTCTTGTACGTGACAACGAGACTATACTACTTCCAGATTGTGGAAGAAACCAGAATAATTGTTTGTGTCTTTCTCTTCTCTACTCTCTATCTCTTTATATTTGCTGCATTTAACTCTGAACAATGATTCAGATTCTGAACTCTATCAAAAACTGAACTTTGGACTTTGTTAAAAAGAAGAAAAAGCTAACATAATTCAACCCCCTTCTTGTGTTTTTCTTACCTTCATAGAATTCATATTTTTGAATAAAAAATTTCAAAAAAATTATAATATTATAAGGATATCTTCTTTTACCAAAACATGATTTTTTATATTTTTGGCGGCAAAAAATTCATATTTAATTTATGTTTTGTTAAAAAAAATCTATTTTTTTGGAGTGATTTTTACAATATTAGTTTCATTAAAAAATACAAAAAATTACTTAAAAATAAGGACGAAAAGTAGCGATTGAAAATTTTATAAGGACTGACCGTTGAACAATTTTTTTAGAGGGATTATAACAAAAAGTTGGTATATTTATAGGAATAAAAAACATATTTAGGTACCGTTTGCCCCGACTTTTTTTAAGTTTCTCTACATTTTTAAGGAGAAGTTAGGCCAAACTTAATATCAATAAAGTACCTTCGAAAAAAAGTACTTTTTCTAGAATGCATAAAATTGAATGGAATGAACTTTAACCAAAAGTTGTTGAATGCTACTTCAAAAAACTACTTCTCCGAAATTTATTTCACAAGCACTTCTCTTTAACTCACGATGGCAACTTCTTTTTTTTTTTTAATATTTTTTAATATTATATTTCAATTTGCTTTTTTCTTCCATTTTATTTTATTTTTTTGAGCTGGTGCATATAATTATTTTTAAGGAGGGTTCATTTAATTTTATTATCTATTTTTAAAGAAATTTGATTATCTTTTTATCACTTATATATTTAATTTCAATATCGTTAAATTATCACAACCTCGCAAATATTTTTATCATGTTGTCATTGAATGACACCAAATATTTTTATTCCCTTTCTTCAACCTCACAAATATACACACGCACATTAGCATTTAGAATAATATTTTATGTTCGTATGTCTGTTTTTTGTTACGCTAATGCATATAATGTTTTTAGTGTTGTGTAATGCATATAATTATTTTTATAAAATTTTGATTTTAATTAATAGTACAAGTATAGATGCCTAAAAAAAATAAACTTATATATATTTTACACATTTATATTGTAACAAACTATGCATGCATTTCTTTTTCTTATTTAAAAAACTAAACATATCTTTTTCAATGACATAACAAATATAATATCATATAATATAAATTCTTATCTTTTTAAATGACACCAAAAATATGATATTCTTATAACAAAATTTGTTAAACACTATAATTGAAAAAGAAGAAACAAACTATATTTCATAATATTTTAAACATTTTTTTATTTATTATTTGTCCTCGTGAGCTTAACTCAGTTGATATAGACAATGCATAAATATATGCAAGGTCCTCGGTTCGAACCTCGGGCACCACCAAAAAAATAATAAATTCAAAGTTTTGTACAATATTTTGTCAAACAACTTTTAACTTAAAAATAACTTTAGAACTAAAAAAAATAAAGAAACCAAACAACTTTCGCTTTTCCCTTAAAGGGCTTTATTTTAACTTTGTTTTAAAGTAGCTTTTAGACCGAAAAAACCTGGTCAAACGATACCTTAAACCATTATTTAATAGACTTAATTGCAGTTTTGGCCTCCTAAGTATCATAATCTTGCGATTTTGACACCCGTATAAAAAACAATAACAAATCAGCCCCATACCTTTACCCCATTTTGCACTTTTGACCCAGACCAATTTTGACCAAGTTCAATACATACCATACCACCCACATCACTCAAAGTGAGGTGTCACATGTGACTTTCTATTTTTTTAGAGGGCCGAAATCGTAAGATTGTGAAAAGTGCAATTAAGTCAATTTAATATTCTAAAAAAATGGACCATACGATACTGTATACAGATTCTGGGTGGGTTGGGGGCAGCAGGAGAAGAGAAATGAGTGGAGGACGAAATCGGAATTAAAAGAAATTGGAAATGATATTTTGTTCGTGTGAGTCCAGTCCATGTTATTCGTACTTGGAAAGTGGCGAAACAAACAACAAACCAAACTCTTTCAGCGCTAGAGTCAAAACTCAGTGAGTCACAAGAAAGAAAAAAACAATGGAAGAAGAAGGAATAGGGTTAGTGTTAGCGAGAGCCACAGAACTTAGGTTGAAGATCAATAACTGCATCCAAAAACCAACTTCTTCTCCTAATGGTCTCCTCGAAGATGATGAAGATGAGGATGCTACTGATAGGCTTCTCAACATTTGCGATGCACTCGAAGCTTTGGAGACTCAGCTTTCTTCTTTGCAGGTTTTTTTTAATTCATTTAGTAAGATTTAGATTTTGACCCATTTATTATGAGGCTGGATTTAATTGTTGCATTTGCAACTGATAAATGAAACCTTACCTCTTTATATGAAACACTTAACAAACACCGACACCAGACACGACACTGCTGTATGTGAGTGGTAGTGTGTTAATTACATAACTATTCTAAGTTTTAATTGTGCAAGTATTATGCAACTGTGCTATTTTCTGAGTTATGCTTATGAATTTTTCAATTTCTTTTAAGATGGGTTTTATAATCACAGTACATTATGTCATTGTTTGGTTTATATTGTTGGCTTCACTTAATGAGAAAAAGATTTCATTGTTGTTGCTATGGGAAAATGTTCAAAACATGATTGGGATTACATTTTTCGAATCCTAATTATTGTGTGTGATTTACAGGTTCTGCAACAACAGCAGCGGTACGAAAGAGAAATTGCGTTGGCTGAGATTGAAAACAGTCGCAAAGTGTTAATTAATAAGCTCAAGGAGTATAAAGGAAAAGATTTGGAAGTGATACATGAAGCTTCCACTTTTGCCAGTGAAACAGTGGAGCCAAACAATGATCTACTACTTCCTCCTTATCCAACCCGCCCTCCATATTCCATGTCTGTTGACAAGCAATATCTGTCACAGATCCCTTCTGTCAATAAGTCCGGTCGCAATGGATTAATCACACTTGATAACGTGATCGAGGCTAAAAAGAATCCAAATGAAAAAGAGCAAAATCATGTTGAAGATGGGGCTAAAAATTCAAGAAAAGGTTTACGATTTTTTATAACTTCTGCAGCAAAAGCAGTGGTCACAGTTATTGGTGTGGTATCAATATTGAGTATGTCAGGATTTGGTTCTAATTTGCGGAAGACTCGTTGGAATGTACAACGCAGGCATCAAAGACTAGAAAATGAGAATGGGAGATCTACCGCTGAAAATAAGGGTGATGGACAGTGTCCACCTGGTAGAGTTTTGGTGCTGGAAAATGGTGAGGCTCGATGTCTTGTGAAAGAGAGAGTTGAAATTCCATTTTCAGCTGTTGCTGCAACACCTGATATAAACTATGGATGTGGTTAAGAACAGCATTCGTTCTCTGCATTGTATATCATTTCACTCCTTTGCCCCTTATTTTCTGTTTTAATTTTTGTTGATATGCTATTCAAAAAACTATACTGGTGGTTGATTTTATTGTAGCAGCTGAGTGATTGGCATGATCAATGGTCGATATTTAGGTAAGTGATGTAGTTGAAAGTTTATTTTTGAAAAATGGGAGAAAATTTCATCTGAGATCGCTTTGAATGCATGCATTGCTTGTTAGTCAAGAGCAACACTGTCAAAATCAAATGTATACTCGTATGAACCGTCCTATGATATTTACCCGCATATGCATACTGGATTACGCTTATGCGGGATCAGACTGATTCGTGATCATACTAGTAAAGTTACAGGATCACACGATCTCACTTTTCTTCCGATACTAGTCACATTGCTGCATCAATCTCCCTCTCTTATTCATGCTAATTTCTGATCTATGTCGTGCAGAGCTCCTGTAAGGCTACAACTAGCCTCTCTCTTGTACAAAGCTATCCCTTACAATTTAATCATAAATATGTAAGTTATTGAATGTCAAAATCACTCTTACAATGAGTTCGAAACGTTTCAAACCGTTTTTGACTAAATTTTCATAAAGAAATCAATTTTAAAAGTATAAATTGAAAATCATGATGTAATACAATTAGTCCATCTTATCTTATCCATGAAACGAGTCATCTGATTGTGTAATGTATGAGATATTTGAGTTAACAAAAGTTGATGTATTTGGTTTGAAATTTGGACCAAATACATCAATTTTTGTAGACATATATATTTTTATAAACAAGACTAGAATGAGTATTACATAAAGTAATTTGATTTATCTTTATATTCATTTCTTGTGACAATATTGAAAGTATTTTTTTAGAAAGAAATAAAATTTAATTGTTTTTCTTATTTAAAAAAACTTTTTCTTGGAAAAAGCACAGTCTGACAAAGTTCCAATGTCCCAATTGACGCGAAGGGGCAACATCATCTTTTTAATTTCAAACAATGAATCTCGTAATAGAGCAAAACAATTTCATCATCCTTTGTCACTACTCACTACCACCACAATTTAATAAGCAAATACATTACACTACCTTATAGAAGTAGCACTTAACATGGAAGAGAACAAGAAAACCATGGATGGAAGTGTTGGTTTCACAGAAGAGCAAGAAACTCTAGTGGTAAAATCATGGAATGCAATGAAGAAAAATTCTGGGGACCTGAGTCTCAACTTTTTCAAGAAGTAAGGCATTTCATTTCAGTAAATTAATTAACATTTTCAACTCTTCCGTTAGTTATATTAATTAATTTTCAGCTGGTAAGTTAACTAGACATGTTTTTCACCAGCTAAGCAAATGTTTTCATTCTTGAAAGATTCAAATGTTCCTTTGGAGCATAATCCTAAGCTTAAGCCTCATGCCATGTCTGTCTTTCTCATGGTAAGCTTAACAATTAACATCATATAATTAGTATAATTGAGGTTTAGACAATGATCTTGTGACTTAAATTAGAAATTAAAATAAGTTTCTAGTTACTAATATGATACTCATTTTCAATATACTACAGCATAAATGAATTACATTAGTTGTGTCTCTTATCTATGGTATCAATTTATTGTGCTTTGGTTATTGTTTAGACATGTGAGTCAGCAGTTCAACTGCGCAAGGCTGGTAAAGTCACAGTCAGAGAATCAAATTTGAAGAAGTTAGGTGCCACTCATTTCAAAACTGGTGTTCAAGATGAACATTTTGAGGTAAATAACATGCAACCTTTCAATATTACAAGTATATGATTTGATTAAAAAAAGAGTCCTTTTGCAGAAGACTAATGTAATGTATGATTTAATTTTATTTCATTTTTGTTAAGGTAACAAAGCAAGCTCTTTTGGAGACAATAGAAGAAGCAATACCTGAAATGTGGTCTCCAGCTATGAAAAATGCATGGGCAGAAGCTCATGATCAGCTGGCCAATGCCATCAAAGCTGAAATGAAAGAAGCTCATGATCAGCTGGACAATGCCAATTTGATAAGTAATTTTAAATTTTAAATATAATTGAATGTCCTAATTAATTCATTTGCCACATAACTTGGACTATTAGTAGGGTAGCATGCTCTGCAATGGTTAGCAACTTAATTGATAAGGGAGAACGTGTGGAGCAACAACATACCAATGATTCACGAGTATCATCTCAAAAAAATAAAATAAAAATTAAGGCATTAATAATATAAGTCTATCTCTCGTATATCCAACTTTTATTATAGTCGATGTTAGACTAACCACTCACACTTGACCTCAACAATCTCTCTCTCAATCTTATTCTCCCATATCATACACTTGCATTGCCGTTAAAAACAACGGAACACACCTCTTGACTACAATGTCAAGAAAACTTATAAAGATTGAATAGAGCAGGATCTACTCCCGCTCTTCACTAAGTTGAATCAGGGTTCTGATATCATTTATTGGAGAGTCCTTAAAAGCGTCAGAAGCAACAACAAACCAATTATTCATAACCACCAAAAAATTATACACCACATCTCCAACCAAAATCATAAAATATCATTTATATCGATCACGAGCAATTCTTGTGTGGTCACAATAGTTTGGACACAAGATTTTGACACTCAAAAAAATGAAAAAAGAAGAAAAATAAAAGAGTTAAATAATGTATGTTTTTCAAATAATTTAATAATATGTATTTTTATGCATGTGTGATCAAATCTTGTGCCCAAAATTTTGTATCCATTCAAGTATTTTCCTATAAATCACATCTCTCATATATCAACTATTTAACTCATTCATTGTCATAGTCAATTCAGAACTAACTAATCACATTTGAACCAAAATACATGGTAGTGTATGTAAAATTGAAGAAATATAATACTCCTAATTTGTTGAAAAATGCACAAGCTGCCAAATTGCAAAATAACTCCCCAATGGCATGAAGGGCCAACTCCATCTTTAGTCAATGAATGAATCTCACTATATACCATAAAACCTGTAGCATAGCACAAGCTAGAAAATCAACAATATCTTAATTATCCATTGTCACTATTACTCTTAATCAGCAGTTAACATGGAAGAGAACACAGGCAGTTGTTTCACAGAGGAACAAGAAGCTCTAGTGGTGAAGTCATGGAATGCAATCAAGAACAACTTAGAAGATCTGAGTCTCAAGTTTTTCAAGAGGTAAGTCATTAATTTCACTTATTATTAACTTTTTCAACTCTTGGTTTGTTTCTTGAAGAAGAAAAAAAATCATTTAGGCTTGTTGTAATGTATACACTATTATTTAACACAACATTATTTTTGTACAATTTATTATGACATGTTAGAATTTTTGAGATTGCTCCACCAGCTAAGCAACTATTCTCATTCTTAAAAGATTCAAATGTTCCTTTGGAGCAAAATCCTAAGCTCAAGCCTCATGCCATGTCTGTCTTTCTCATGGTAACCTTGCTTAACACTTAGCATCCATTAATTTATTGATTAATTACAATTAATTAGGCTCTAAATTGTTATATCGATATAATATGCTTAAGTTTGTTGTTTTGTAGACATGTGAATCAGCAGTTCAACTGAGGAAGGCTGGCAAAGTAACTGTTAGTGAATCAAACTTGAAGAGGTTAGGTGCCACTCATTTTAAATCTGGTGTAAAAGATGAGCATTTTGAGGTAATACTAACATACTAGTACTAATTAAACTTTCATTATTTTATTTTGTCAAAAAAAAAAACTTTCATTATTTTTTATATATATTGTCAGTCACTTAGAAATAAACAGTGCTTTGTGTCATCTGATATTTTGTTCAATCAATTTTTATATTATTAAACTAAGACATCAATAAATTATGGCATGACTCAGGTTTTTTTAAATGAATGAGTGTTGAAAACAATATATGAAAGGAGAAAACAATGTGTATGTTCGGAATCATGATGGCGACATAGTGATTTTGTCAAACTTGCCACGAACCCGGATATACACAATATGAGTTTAATCTTTTAATATTGTGAGTGCTACTCCTTAACTAGTGTTTTGGGGGTACTGGTTTGCATTTCCCTTTGTTTTTAATTAAGGAGTATACAGACCGTACTACTTTTCTAGAAGACAAATTAATGTATACTAGTTTTTTTTTTCTTTGTATTGTTTTGTTTTGTTATGTAAGGTAACAAAGCAAGTTTTTTTGGAGACCATAAAAGAAGCATTACCTGAAATGTGGTCACCTGCTATGGAAAATGCATGGGGAGAAGCTCATGATCAACTGGCCAATGCAATCAAAGCTAAGATGAAAAAAGCTGATCAAGACCAGCAGGCTAACGTTGAAGACAAATCCAAACCCTCCTCTTAATTAGACTATGTTTTTATCTAATTATTTCCTTTCCTCTCAACTTCAATAAGTTTGTTTGTGTTTTCTTTTGTATGATTGAAATATGATTTATATATGTTGCTATTGGGGTTTGCTAAGTTTTAAACGTGATTGCTTGAAATTGAATTGCAGCTAGATGTGAATTTAGCACAACTCTTCCTAGATCATTGAATAATGTAAAATTCAAAGCATGTTGTACTCTCTTTTTGTAGTATTTATATTTATTTTTTTCATTTTATTATTGCCATGGGAAATATTGTCCTTTTATATTTGAGTAAGTCCATTTGGGTGCGTTTGTTTAAGATTTTTTTAGGAAAAAAATATATTTTTTGTGTAAAAGAAAATCACTTTTGTCATTTTCAAGTGTTTGTTTATGATTTTTAAAAAAATCATTTTATCAAAAAAAATCTATTTTGACCCTAAAATAAAAAGGTATTAGGATTAACTTTTCCCAAAATCCATTTTTTCAAAAACAAAGAGGTAACACATGAACTAGTTAAAAATGATTTTTTAAAAAATAAATAAATAAAATCACTTATTTTTGGTAGTTGACAAACACAAATAGCTTTGAATTTTTTTAAAAATCTCTAGATTTTTCTAACACTATTTTTTTTATAGTTAAAACAAACGCATCATTTTGATAAGTTCTAGATTGGAAATTTGGAACCTCCTGCATTTCTTTTAAAATACACCCTCTGTCGTAAAATGTAAGCAAAAAAATGTCAACATAAATTAATGTATTTGATATGAATTTTAAACCAAATACATTAATTTTTGCTGACGAAAATACTAGCAATACTTATTCTAAGCCTCATTCTTAAGACGTAACCTACTTGATTTTGGCCAAAGGATGTATTATTGAAAAGAGAAAGATAGAGTAGGTATTTCTCTGTTACATTTTTCTTATTGGGACTAATTAGATGTATAACACGACTAGAAAAAGCAAAATTAGTGAGGGAAATTAGTGACGGAAAAAATGAAATTCCTCACAAACTCTTTGGTCATAAAATTTAGTGACGGAATTAGAGAGGGATTTCACATTTTCCCTCACTAAATATCCCTCACTAATTTTTGTTTTTTTAGTAGTGTAACTTGGCATGTTTTCTTATTAATATTGGGTTCGGTTGATTGATCCTTACCCCTTGATCACATTGCTTCTTTATTCAGATCTTCAAAACAAAAACATAAAGCACTGGCAATAAATGAATCAATTATAATACCACTCTTTAATAAAAAATACAAATTATACTACTAGTCAAAATAATTTGGTCACGGCTTACGCATAGTAGTAAACTAGTTGGAAGAAAAAGTTCAGCCTTGTTTGCTTACGTTGATTAGTATAGAAACCTTTATTTTATTTTATCTTGGTTAAATGGTAGAAACTATTTTGTGTTCACCACGTATAGCACCTAGTTTTTAGGCCCCCGGTATGGTACTTGACTATTAGCAACAACATGTCAACATGGCTGCCAAATTATGGAATGAATTATGAATGACTCCTTATAGGCATGAAGGGTCAATCTTATCTTCAATCAATCTCACTATAAAACCTTTATCCTACAAAATTGTAAACATCATCAACCATTTTCTCACTCCCATCACAATAATCCACAAATCACATACCTTAATTAGCACGTAACACTTACACTTTAGAATATGGGCACTTTGGATACAAAAGGTTTCACTGAAGAGCAAGAAGCTCTTGTGGTGAAGTCATGGAATGCAATGAAGAAGAATTCTGCTGAGTTAGGACTAAAGCTTTTCTTGAAGTAAGTAGCTAGGTTTTTCTTCAACATTTTTTACTCAAGAGGTTTTAATTTCATTTATGTTTATTTGAATAATTGAACTAAATATACTTCCAATTAATATGGTAGAATATTTGAGATTGCTCCATCAGCTCAAAAACTTTTCTCATTCTTGAAAGATTCAAAAGTTCCTTTGGAGCAAAACACCAAGCTCAAACCTCATGCCATGTCTGTCTTTCTCATGGTAAGTTACTAGCAACAATTAAACTAAAAAAGGAAATTTAGTAAAAGAAAACATGAAATCCAGCTCTAATTCTGTAACTAAATTTTGACTAAGTACATTAGAGACGGATTTCATTTTTATTTGTCACTAATTTTATTTATTTTTAGTGCATCGTTACCATCAAGCTTTGACTTTGTCAATTGTCACCACTCACCATTTGAATATATAAGAAAAAACCAGCTAATTATTTTGTTATTGCAGACATGTGAATCAGCAGTTCAACTGCGGAAATCCGGTAAAGTCACTGTCAGGGAATCAAGCTTGAAAAAATTAGGTGCTAACCATTTTAGATATGGTGTAGTAGATGAACATTTTGAGGTACGTAAATTTTCAATAAGCATTTTGAGTAGTACTTTTGTACTATAAGACAATGTATAATTTTATTTATTTTTTATTTCTGAAGGTAACAAAGTTTGCACTTTTGGAGACCATAAAAGAAGCAGTACCTGAAATGTGGTCACCGGCTATGAAGAATGCATGGGGAGAAGCTTATGATCAGTTGGTCAATGCTATCAAATCTGAAATGAAACCTTCCTCTTAAACTCTCTTTGAGTTTATATAGTTCCTTTCTTCTCAAATTGAACAAGTTTGATAGAAAGAAAAGCCACTCAGAGTTTATATAGTTATTAAATAAATGAGTTTTTTGGTCTGTAATTTTCTTGTCTGAATATAATATACTTTATGTAGCTATTGAGTTTGCAAGGTAAATAAGTGTTTGTATTTTAAAAGTCAGCAATTGGATTTGATCGTGTGACTATAGCAGGTGTATTTTTTTCATTTGAAGGAATAAAGCTGTTGTATTTTTATATGTCTTTTTTATATTAATGTCCAATTTTATAAAAATATTCTCCATTAAATAAAAAGTCCAATTTCAATGGGCCTAGTCCACAATGAAAATTGCTCTTCTCCCTTTCGTTTTTCTCATTCCCTTAATCGGCATTTTTCGGTTTGAGTTAATTCACGCTGACACTTTTAATATTGGTTCAATCACTTTTTAAGCCGGTTCAACCGATCTTAAAAGTGTCAGTGTGAGTTAAATCATGTTGGATCAAGGGAATTAACAATTTTAAAAGGGAAAAGAACAATTTTAATTAAGAATAGCTATTGTGCTAAAGTTCCCCAACAAACTCAAATTCTCAACCATGCAAGGGTAAGAAGCTAGGTGTTATGGTTCAGATTCAAAAGTTGACACAAGAAGTTTCTTAAGGCTTTGTTTGGGAGTTTGGTGTGAAGGGGAATGAAGGGTTTTGGATGGTGGAAAAATATGAGGAAAAATTGAGAAATCATTCATATTTTTTTTGAAAGAGTAATTTTTTAGAGAAGAATAAATTAAAACTTATGATTACTATATTTTTAATTTAAAGAATATTAACAACATAGATTAAATTTAAAGAATTCTTATAAATTCTCAAAATTCTCAAAAACCCTCCTCCAATACACTTTTTGAGTTTCTCCAAATGAGGAGAGTTTTGTATTATGAAAAAAAATTAACCCAAAATCCTCCCCTTCAATTTTCCTTTACTTCTTCCATTGCTCATTCATTTTATCCAAAGTCCAGCACTAATTTCTTCCTCCAAACTCGCAAACAAATCTTAATAGTATTGGGAATTCAAATACAAATACAAACCAAAAATGTGATCCGCCAATTTATTGATGAAATTACTATTATGAATCTTGGGATCAAAGAGTTGAATATGAACTTCATAGGAGAGGTAAGCTTGATAGGTAGATACAAAGGAATAATCATTGTGTTTCATATTAAGAGATTGAATAAAAGATAATGAAATTTTGGTCTAACTAACTTCCTTACCTTCTAACCAACTTTACTGATCTAACTAACCAACTTTATCAATCACTCTAACTAAGTGTACTTAAATAATTACCAGAAAGGAAAAGGCAGTACAAAACTAAAGGGCTGACAAGCTCAAGGGCGAGAAGGGATTGACACTTATCAAATATTCTACATCAATCATTGCTAATGTTAGTGTTTCACAAATCGAGTATTAACTTGTAAACTCGTCAGAATTTATATTTTTATGCGCCAAAAACATGTTAACTTGTAGGTAAACTCGGTTTGTGGTGAAATCAGAAAATTTGAAGAGTTTGACCGAGTTAACACATGTTAAACTCCGTAAACTTGTTTAAGTTTACGAGTATACCTTTAAAAAAAAATACTTTTTTATTTTTTATTTTGGGCCATTTTTTTGGCCCAATTTATTTCAATATCCAATTCTTTTTTTCAAGTCCAAGGTGCTGAAATGTTGCCTTTACGGTTAACATAACACGTTTGGCTTCTTCTAAAAGTTTGAAACATTCCTTTCTTCTTTCAGTTCAGAAACGACTAATAGGGAAACACATGTATTTGGTTCTAATATTGAAGACCCTTTGTCATCTGGAGAAGAATTTGATGAAGTTGAAGATGAAGACATCGATGATAATGATGTTATGGGACTTTAGAAGGATTGAACTTTTGAAGAAATTAAATAGTTTAAGCCTTTATTTTTTGCATAGTTTTATTAACAACTTTAGAAAAACTTGCTTTTTTGTATGACTTAGAGACTTATGAAATTTATGATTTTGCAAGTTAATTTTGTATTTTTGTGCTAAGTTGAACTTAACTCTTTATTATGGTGGTTATGTATAATTTGTCTTTATAATTAAGTCATATTTTACACTATTTATAATATTATTTTAGCTTACATATGTCATTTACATTATAAATTTTATATAATTTTAATTTTAGATAAATTCATACGAGTTTACAATTCAAGTTTACATAAATAAATCTAGTTGAAATAAATTTTCAAGTTGTAAAACCTTACAATTACCTATTTATCATAATCTAGAGTGTATTTCCTTTTGGGAGTAGTTCTTTCTCTCATGCTCCATCTTGTTACCTCATTGTAAGGATTATGTGCCAAGTGTCCTTGATTTCATTCCACCTCATTGAATTTGGTTGCAAGGGAATTTTATTAAAAGTCATAAAAAATTATGGTCTCCCATTTTGTATGACTTTTTATGTCTTAATCAATAAAAAGTTCAAAAATATGAAACTCCTTCTGTCCTTAATTACAAGGACTCTTTGAAAAAAATTTATCCATAAATATAAGCTCTTATACAAATTACTAAATGTATTTATTTATTTTTCCTTAAACATATCTTAATTAATATCACTGACTTGTCTCAAAATATAAAAAATCAAATATAATAGACATATAATTAAATGACAATTTAGTAATATTTATCCATAAAAAATAGACGATAATAAAATATTCCACATCAATCATTGCATTTATTTAAGTTTAGTCTACACCCTACATGTTTGATTTTGATCATACTACTTGTGCAGTACTTTGTGTACAGTGTACTCCAAGTAGGAATCTAGTCTCAATCAGTTTCCTTAACCAATTGCTCATGTCAACTTTTGACTAATGGGAATATCCAAGAGAAACGTTTGAAAGAATAGGGTGTGTTTGGAAATTTCTAATTTCTGAAACAGAAGATGATTTCAACATTGAGTTGGAATCATTTACAAGAGCTGTGTTAGCCTTGATGGCTAGAGAGCACAGATCTTGAAGAGAAAGTGGGACGTTGGATTTGGAGAGGGGAAGAACAAAGTATATATGATCCAATTGAAGCTCTTGATTTGGAAGCACAGCATGCAATGGTGAACCAACATACATGGATTCTGAAGAACAAAGGAAATGGTTTGGGTTTTGAGAGAGGACATTCCATGCTTTTATTGGCTCTTTGAATTGTTGTAGCTTTCCATTTGAGAGAACTATGTTCACAAAAGTGGATTTGTTTCCTCCACCTTTGCTTGTATATAGATTTGATGCACAACTACCCATGTGTTTATGTTTTTGTGGGATTATTATGGAAGAAAGAAAACGTTATCCGTTATTTATAGGCAAATATAAGAGAGGTATTTAAGTCAACTAAAGAGACATTATTGGTCAGTGTTTGTTTTTTAGAAAACAAAATACATGCAAAACACTTAGAGATGATTCTAGGAGTTTGATGTTGACTATTGCACATTCTACGTTCCTTCCATTTCAGGCATATGTTTTTTTGCAACAAATTACGGCCGTTATTGACTTTCTAAAACATCATGTAAGACGTAAGTAGAAGTGGGAATAGAGGGTCCTATCTGAGTTACTTTATTCTTAGGTTATATCAGATTTCTTTTTTTTCACATGATAGAAAAATCGTTAAAAAAACCTATTTAATTAAAAAGATAAGACTTCATATTAGAAATAAATTTTTTAGATCCGTCAAATTGGTTTACTTATGCAAATAAGAATAATTTATTTTTATAACTATTCTTATCATATTGTATTTTTTTACTTTGAAACATTCTCATATTTTTTACGGAAAACATTTTCATTAATTTTTTACTTTATTCAAAAGACATTCTCATGGCATCCATTATTAAAAATGGGAAGCCGTACGAGAAGTCTTGAATTGTAGTATGTTATTTTTAAGAGAAATGACATTTGTACGGTCATTTTTTCACAACTTTTAGAATAACTTTCTCTTTTATATTCTTATTGTATTCTTACTTTTTATCTTATTCTCTCTCTCTATTGTTTTTGTCTAATAAGAAGAGAGAAAAAACCAAGTTGCTTGGGCTCCAGTGGCAATGAACTCCTTCCAAGGACGTATCCGGGAAATACTGGGTTCGATTCCCAGAGGGGACAATACTTGGCTAGTGTGCATGCCTCTACGCACGAGCCGAATTAGTCGCCCCCACCTTTGGTGGGTCGCAAACCGGTGCAAAAGCCAAAAAAAATAAAAAATAAGAAGAGAGAAAAGAAGGTTGTCATAATTTTTTTTCTAGAAAAGGTTGTACAAATATTATTCCTCTATTTTAATGATATGAGATTAATCACCATATATTCTTAAGGTCCTTTCACGTAGGTAGTCTCCATAAATTAAATTACAATTATGGTTTGTAATTACAACTTAAATGATATAAAAGGCCGAATAAACATTTGATATGTTGGGGCACGAGTTTTTCTACACTTAGTGTATTTTACTTTATTGTTGGCTTTTTTTTTCAAAAAACCTTAAGGCTTTGATGTCAAAGTTTTAGGATTTATAGATGTTTAACTCACTACTGCTCTTGGGACTCCTAACAAGTCATACCAAAACTTTGGTTCTATTTGGTTGGAGAGCATATTTGAGATCCTAGAGTACATCAAGTGTAGTGATGTGGGTGACTCACATTTGAGAGGAACATTTTTAGAATTCAAGTGTTAGTGATTATTTTCACATCGACTATGAATGAAGGACATGTTTGATATCTAAGATTGGTGACCATATTTTCAATGCCTTAAGATTTCAAGTGAAGATGTGATGTTAATGTCACTTAAGAGCCTTGGATTTGTGGTCCATTGCAGCTTTTGGTGCACTCTGGATTCCCTAACACGAGTGGTTTTATAGCTCTGAATCAACCTATTGGGGAAGCGAAAGTGGAATCCTAGTATGGATAAAGTCTAGATGTGGGTGGCTCATATTTGAGGGAAAAATTGCTAGAATCTATTTTTAGTGGTTAGTCCCACATTGTCTAGGAATGAAGGAAATACTGAATATATAAGATGGGAGACTGATATTCTTAAGACTTTGTTAGTGGTTAGTCAATGTATGATTAACCACTCACACTTGACCAACAATCAGTTAAACAAATAGCTAAACAATTATATGCAGTTCAAACCACAAACTCTCCACTTCTCCACATTAAAATACATGAACCCTAACTACTAGACTACTTAACCAAAAAAAAATAACCTCGACCTAAAGACTAATCATTTAAAGTACAAATGTCAATATCAATACTGACCTCTCCTAATAAAGAATAATATATCACAATAATCCTCTTAATCCGGAATATTTTATGATACTATAATCTCAAATCAAGTGGAGAGAGATTTGATGATGCGTGTGAGAAAATATATGTCAGAAGATATTAATTATTTTAATAGATCTTAGTTACTTCGATAAATTAGTAGTTTTCATAATACTCCACTTGCTTGCCACCGGCGGGTGTGTTTCGTTTGGTCGGTTGCCGTTTGTTAATCCTGAGTCAGGTTTAATGTCCCCCCAGTCTCTATATCTCATTCTTCTTATTTTATATTATCTTATTTTGCTTAAAAAAAATAAAAAATACTCCACTAAAGAGATATCTTAATTTACGATAAACATAACAGAATGTTTACGGTGGATTCTAGGATGAGGGTTCAACCAAGTCTCTCACTGATGTACCATTAATTTTGACTCTTAGATTAAAAAGACTCACACGATTTTTCTATTCATTACCGCACTGGATATTATGTTCCACTCTCTCTTCCTCATCAAACTTCATTCCTTTTTCACTGATGTTTATGGTTACATTTTCTGCAAATGAAAATGGGCTTTTTTTCTCTCTAAAACGTTTTTTTGTTCTCATTGTTTGCAAATTGAGATTTACTTAACCAGTTGAATTAAAGAAAACCAATAAGAAGAACATGAGAAGGTTCATAATAGAAAGAGGACATGATGATACTATGTGACATCTTAGGGACCATGAAGCCCGCCTCCTATATATTAATTGTTTCAATTTTTTATGTTTGAATCACTCATGGATTTGATGATAAATATGGAAACTTCGGCAAGAAAATTAGAATACAGAAGAAAAAAAATAATAGCCTTGGTGTAAAATAATGAAACAATTCTTGAATCTTAGCAATTTTATTTGAATCTGAACAATATCTTGGTTTGTGACAGTTACTACGGTGACTGGATTTTGGATTGAAGGATACGTGAATCTGAAAAAATTGGGAGAGAAGCTGGGGAAATGGATTGTGTGAGAAAGGATGTACGTGTTCTCGTTTTCTTTTCTATTTCATCTAGACCATTAAATATATCTTGATGGTATATAAAAGTGGTCCACCAGTAAACCATTTAATTGATGATTCATCATAGACATCACCGAATGTTTACCTTGAAAGTCCCCTAAAAAAACTTCAAAGTAAAATTTAAACTAAAAAAACTTTCAAATAGAATTTTCAGTTTAAAGAAATTATGTGAATAAATATATGGCACATATAATTTTTCACCATCTCTACATTTTTTTTTAAAGAATCTCTACATTTTTTTTATTATTGAACTACTAATTCTTCATTTTATCTATTTTTTGTCGGTGTTTAGAGGAGCATATACAAGTCAAAATGCAAAGAATTCTATACACATGAGATAAGGTTGGTTAAAAGTATTGTACTTACATGTAATTAAATTATAGGTCTAATTGCATTTTTGTCCCCCTATCTTTTCAAAAGTTGCGATTTTGACCCCTAACTAATTAAAATACAAAACAACCCCTTATGTATTGGATCTTTGGCAGTTTTGGCCCCAAGGCCACTTTTGACTTAGTCTTCGCTGACGTGGCACCCCCTAACTAATTACACGTGGCACCTCACTTAAGGGATGTGGGTGCCACGTCAGCGAAGACTAAGTCAAAAGTAACCTTGGGGGCCAAAACTGCCAAAGATCCAATACATAGAGGGCTGTTTTGTATTTTAATTAATTAGGGGTCAAAATCGCAACTTTTGAAAAGATAGGGGCCAAAAGTGCAATTAAGTCTAAATTATAATAATTCATACAAGTACATAAGCATAAATTCAAACCTTCCCTAAAAAAAAAAAAAGCAAAATTCAAACCTAAAACTGTTTGTCCAATTAGTTAAACTAAATTCCTTTAAAGATTGTCTTCTCGTTGCTCTCAAGCTTCACAAAGGTTTATGGGATGACACGCATTACCAATGCAAAATTTTCTGTTTAATATTTATACTTTCACTATTCATAGATGGCAGAGTGAGACCTAACCATTGAGAAGAATGCTATAATTTCACGAAAATGCTTTTTGTTATGAACAGAACAGTGTTAGAACATAACAAAATATGGCAAAATTGAAGTGGTGGAGTGGTTTGGCGGTGCATATGGATCCATTTTAGGAAGCATCCAGGAATTTTCTCAGTTCCTGCCTCTTTTGTTTTCACATACTGCGCAGACTTATGTTAAATTTTCCTTTTCACATTTGTATCACTTTACTCAAAAAAAAAAAAATTATATGCACTTTTTCAATATTGAAACATGATCAATTCAATTTCTTAGTTGCAAGTTTCTGGTTTATTGTTTTAAACATTAAATTTGAAAACAAGATATGTTTAGTAAAATAGAGTTGAATTGATTTTCTTACTTAATTTGAATTATGTTTATGTAGATCTTAAAATCATATAAATAGATTTTATGATTTCTGTTTGTTTAAACGTCAACATGTAGTCACCGGTAGTCATCGGCCACTACTATGACCATCTTTGACTATCATTCCAATCACAACATGTTACCACTCCGACCATACCGTTCTAAACCACTTCCAATTTGATCACCATGGACTACCATTATATCCATCAGCACTTCAACCACCGTCTACCACTACTTCAAACACCACCTTTACCACAACCGGTCACCCCTCCTCCCCATTCGATCATCAATCCAACCACCGCCAATTTTGAAAAATTTATAACTTACATCAACCTAATTTTGTTTTTTTGAAAATTTTTAAAACTCGAAACTTGCTTTAATATTTGAAAAATTCAAAATATAAAGCAGAAAGTCACCCTGAAGTGTGCCTTAGAAATTTTTTGAAATATATTCTTCCAATCTCATTTCCTCTCGTGTTCTTATCTATGCTTAATCCTTCTCTTTTCTATTTCATTGTAAATCATTTTTTTATGGAAGGTGAAGATTTAAACGGACTATCATATCATGTGAGAAGATTCGTTTTCAAAAACCTTATGTACAATTAGGATAACTATGTTTATCACATCACAAAAAGACTTTTAAATAATTGTTTAGACTTAATATACAGGTGCATGTTTCCCGACAGACCACTTGGTTGGAAGATCGTTTTTGATCTAGTTGTCTTTGGTTCGAAACTTGGCATAAGGAAGACTTTATATACATGTACCTTTTAAGTTGCATACAAATCATCTTAAAATGTCTTTTAAGATGTTAGGTAGCTCAATTGGTTTGAACTAAGAGTTAAGAAGTTGAAGGTTCAAGGTCAAGTCCTGGCTAGCAGAAGAATAAAAACTAACATAACAACTAACCTATTAACATTTGCCATTCCAAAAAAAGAATCTTAAAAGATCTTTTAAAATATGGTAATTAGGTTCCTCTCCAATTCTCAAAAGAAATTGAAAGTTCCATTACTATAGTTTTGTGTGTATAAATGGTTATATAACAATCATTTTAAAGAGTAAAGATTATCTCCATTTCTATAGTTTTGTGTGTATACTAGCATATATTTTTAAAATCGCATCAAAACACGCTTTAAGATGCCTTCGAAATCAGGTTTCGTAAAAACTGTTAGAAGAACATTTCAACTGTTTCAGATTTTAATTTGTAAACAACTAGTTCAAAAACAACAAATTCATTTTATGATAAGTAGATATCATAAATCTAATTCAATGGGCTACCTTAGTTAGCAAAGATCAAGAATCAGGACTCACTGAAGTTGATTTCAACTGCAGTTCCTAGAAGATGAAAATACCAAAAACATCATAAATGTAATGCAAATGTAGGACGACAATCCTATTTTAAAGATCAATCAAGGTCAAGTCCCTGCAAGAAGAAGAAAAAAAACTAACATAACAACTAACTTATTAACATTTGTCATTCAAAAAAAAAATCTTAAAAGATCTTTTAAAATATGGTAATTAGGTTCCTCTCCAATTCTCAAAAGAAATTGAAAGTTTCATTACTATAGTTTTGTGTGTATAAATGGTTATACAACAATCATTTTAAAGAGTAAAGATCCTCTCCATTTATATAGTTTTGTGTGTATACTAGCATATATTTTTAAAATCGCATCAAAACACGCTTTAAGATGCCTTCGAAATCAGGTTTGGTAAAAATTGTTAGAAGAACATTTCAACTGTTTCAGATTTTAATTTGTAAACAATTAGTTCAAAAACATCAAATTCATTTTATTATAAGTAGATATCATAAATCTAATTCAATGGGCTACCTTAGTTGGTAAAGATCAAGAATCAAGACTCACTGAAGTTGATTTCAACTGCAATTCCTAGAAGATGAAAATACCAAAAACATCATAAACGTAATGCAAATGTAGGACGAGAATCCTATTTTAAAGATCAAGTCCTCAAATCCTCTATGTCTACTTCAAATTCCATTGTTTTTGAAATGACATTTGACATTGTGTTTGCATTTTTTTTATTAAAAAATAGTAAAAATTTGAGTTAATAATATTTTTTACCCCTGTAATATAGATCATTTTTGGTTTTCCACTCTATAATTTTTTTTTTAAAAATTTCGTCCTTGTAATTTGAAAATTTTTGATTTTGGACCTTGATGAATTTTGACAATACAAAATCAATGAAATTTGCTCAAATTAACAGGGGGTAAACCGAAATTTGCTCAAATTACAGGGGGAGAAATTTTCCATGAAGGTCTAAAATCAAAAAATCTTCAAATTACAAGGACGAAAACTAAAAAAAACTCTTTACAGGGTCAAAAATCAGAAATGACTTATATTATAGGAGGTAAATCACTATTAACTCTAAAACTTTCAAATTCCAATCCAACTTGGTCATGTCGCTCAATCACCGGTTTACACGATTTTACAGTTTTCCAGTTTCCTACCTGATTCAAATGTTGGCCGGTTTTGATGGTCTACTACTAGACCAGACATGTATAGGTCCGGTTTCATTTGACCGGCCGATTTGGTCCCATTTTTACTACCTCGGTTAATACATGTCCTCTAATTTTTTAATGGTTGTGTAATAACTTTCTTCTTTAAACAAAAACACATTTACCTTTATTAAGGTTAATTAACAAGAACACAACTAAGGTAAAGTTTCCATTCCCTACATTAATATGTCATGGAGACACATCATCTTGTGGTACTTAACAAAACATACTAACGTTACAACAAAAAAACAAAAGATAGATTATGTTATGTTACATGTTGTTCAAGCTCGAGACATGAGTGCCCCAACAACAACAGCAATGATAGCCATAGGGTCACTCACAAAACTAGAAAATTAAACATTAGTTATGAAATTTGACACGGAACTGATCTTTCTCAAATCTTTCCATCACTAATGCCAATTACATAGTTGTTGAGTGAACAATTCACTCACAAACAATTTTGATAAATTCATTCTTAATAACAACGAGAAAGCTAAATTATTCCCCGCAATTGTTTAAGGTTTTGGCTTTCCCTCCTCTCATAGCAAGGGTCCATTTTGATTCGCTTATTTTTGAGCTTATCCAAAACAACTTATGTAAGTAAATAAACTTTTATGTATTATTTATAAGTTTTTTAAGGTAGTTTATGAAAGACTAAAATATGGTTTTGGTCCCTGCAAATATGTCTCGTTTTGATTTTAATCCTTGTAATTATTTTTTTGTTTTTGGTCTCTGCAAAATGTTAGGGACTAATTTAAAAAACAAAACATTTTGCAGAGACCTTTTTAAAAATCAAAATATTTTGCAGGGGCTATTTTTCTACAAAATGGGTTCAGTCATCATGTGTCACGTGTGCAAATCATCACAAAAGTAAGATTAGAGACCAAAACCAAAACGAGACATATTTGCAAGGACCAAAAACTATAAAAAAAAGATTTATAGGACTAAAATCAAAACGAGGCATATTTGCGGAGACCAAAACCATATTTTAGTTTTTATGAAAAATCAGTTTATAAAAATACAATTTTGACTAGTAAAAATTTATAAATTAACATAAAAACTTATTTATTTACGTAATTTATTTTTATAAATTCAAAAATAAACCAAAACAGGCCCAAAAACATTTCCCCAAAAATTAAATTTTTCCCCCAAAACTTTCCTCCAAACTCAGAACACACAGCTTATGAACTCAAAACAGCTTCACGTATGAACTACAAATCCTCAAATTGAACCAAAATCGAATCTCATTCCTTCTCCCAAAATCGTTCTCTCTCAAATCTTTCCTTCTCTCAAAACTCACGGTAATCTCTCTCTCTCTCTCTCTCTCTCTCTCTCAATCTCAGAATTTATTTATTTATTTATTATTTTTCTTTTTTTAATATTTTGTTGTAATCTAATTTGGGTTTTGTGGGGGTTACAGTGAACTCACTCATATTTCTGAATCCAAAAGTGAATAAGTGAAGTTGCTCTGAAACAGGTGAATCCAAACCCTTCCTTCTGTTTGTTATTAATTTTGATTTTCAATTTTGGATTTTGAATGATTGTGGTTGAAGACGAGGATTATATAAATTTTGATTTTGTTGAAGATTGGAAATCGAAATATTTTAAAACTATCATATTATGTTTGAAGCATTATGTGTTTACATGGACAAGGAATATCATGTGAAGGAGAAAAACCATAAAAAAGACCATTCTGTCTTACACAATTTGTTTGAATCTCAACTGCTTACAAAGTTTTACCGTTTTACATATAGAGCCGTTTACAATTGTGGTTACTGATAGTCTTATAATAACCAAGTAAACTCATTTAAACCGACTTTAGGGTCATTCATTTGTAAGTTCAAGTCTCCAAAGAAGTAGTGATCTGCACAATTTATAAGGAAATACCAATTTTTTATAAGATCAGTGATATAAAATTAGTTGTTCTAGGTTGATGGAGCAAAATGTTTATGCACCAGCTTAATTCAATGATATGAGGTTCAATTTTAGATTAGATTTTTGAATGACTTCTGCAATTCCCTTGTTTATAAGGATTTTTCATTGGATTTTTTATAAGCAAAAACTCAGACCAAATGGACATTTCATAAATTTCATAAGTTTTTTCTTGTTTATATGCATATTCTAGTTACATGTACTTTAATGATAGTAAGTAGCAGTATTGTCAATTGAATCACGGATCATGGAAAGTAGTGGTTTGTTCAAATTCGGATACGCTAGAGTACTATAGCCGCTATTTGTAACACTTTGTACTCGTGTAACGTAGAATAATAGTGTTTTGTTCAAATTCTACTTCTCTATATAAAACTACTTAAGCCGCTATTTGACAAAACTGGTTAGTAATACTAACTACTCAAACCTGCACAATAGAGTAGTTGGTTATATCAGAATATCTGCATAAATAATGTAGTATAATGTAAAAAGTATTTAGACTTTACCTTATCAACATATCTGAAGTAAAAAGCCTCTCAAAAAATATATATATCTGAAATAAAAAGATTATTTGATCAGCTGTGTTTTGTGCTTCCCTTCAGAGCACTTTTCCTTTGGCTTTTAATTTACCAATATGTTAGAGGCTGCATGTTAAAAGGTAAAAATGAAAATTTTTAAGAAAAAACTATATTGAAGATGACACATTCAATTATTGTTTCATGTGTAGTGTAGCCACCTTTATTCCCACTTAATCATGTAGGATCTGGGGGTTTGGCTTAGAAGCATAATAAATTATTTTGCTTAATTACTCTTATTATTTGTTTCAAAAACATATCTTTGGCACATCACTAACTTAAGAAAAAGCTAAATAATGTGGCTACCTTAATTTGTAAATCGACTTTATGTTATATTTGATTATTGATTTGGATTTTGATTGAATGGATGTTGTCTCACTCGCAGTTCTTGAACCATTCCTTTCGTTCTGTTCCGTTCGTTAGCAAAACATTACTTGCGTTCATTTTGCGAGCCACACACAACCAGGTTAGTTCTATTTTAGATGTATTTTCTTAATTTATCATACTGATTTTTGTTCATGATTTCCTTTATGAATATGGTTTAAATGTGGTTTGTTGAATTATGCTTATGATTTTCCTCCACGTCACCTTCACTCTATGAAATTAATTTTCAGCTATAGTTGTGAAGGATGCATCTGTGTTTGATATGGCTTTTTTTTTAGATTCATTTTTTTTTCCTATTGTGAATGATACATATGTTATGGGGTAATTTAGAGGATAATTTAGTTTTCTATTGCGTTCAAGAGAAGTTTCGTGTACTCAATTCTTAATTTTTAATGGTATGGATGTATGTATTGATTGATCCAAGGGTCAAAGCAATGATGTCAGGTGAACCACCTATAATGTTCTTATACCTTAGACCTCATCCAATATATATATTTTTTTGTATTAAGACTAGGTTTGCTCATTTTAACCGGTTTAGCGATTTATCCATTACTAGATCCAAATCTGGTTATTAAAAATCAGACAATTTTATTTGGATTCTAAATGCGTTTTACTTTTTATTTTGGTTCGACACCCATAAAATATCCATGGCTAATTACTGGATGTGTATAAGAGTCGGTTTCAACATATAAAAGAGATTTTAATGGAGGAAAGGAGAAAAGAGTTATTTTAATTAGGGGTAAATATGTTGAAGTCCGTAAAAATATATCAAGATTGTCTACTGTCAAATTCATGCTGACTGGACAAACCGAAGAAGCCACATAGATGGCACAATTTGATAGTAGGGACTAATCTAGATAAAGGCAAAAACGTCGTGGATTAAAAATATAATTAAATTTAAATAGAGATCAATGTTTTTTTATAGGAGAAATACGGACAATACTTGTGTGACATTGGCCAACCACAATATGACAAGTGTTTTTCTTCTCTCTCTCTTTCATAAGGATTTTTATAGGAGAATATGAACAATTACTTTTACTTGTATCCAAATATGTTGACTGCTATAACTTCTGTACAAGTTTTCAACTTGTAAATGAAATAGAAAATTGGTTGGTGATTAGAATCTCATCTCATTGTTTTAGCCGTGAAATCAGTTTTATTAAGTATGATGTCTGATATTTGTCTAGGTTGGTGATTAGGTTGTTTGGATGTCAGTTTGCTTTGCTTTGTGCAATTATTGGGATTCATATGGTTGTTTGTAACTATTTTTGGTTTGATAGCTAAGTTGTTTGGTTGTTATGTTTTGTTTGATTTACAAAAAAAAGGTTGAATACACATGTATATTATAGATAAAAAAAGGATCAACATAATTGGGTTGGAAATACTGAACAACATTTTTAATTAAAACAGAAAATAGACTTGGTAGCAGTTTTAACCTTAACATGCTTGCAAAGATACATTGTAGATAAAATTATACAAAACAGAATATTAGTACGCACGTAACAAACATAAAATAATATATGACAAAATTAAAAAATTCATGACTACTTATCCAGCCAATTATGGTTGTTGAGGAGGGCTGTACTTCACTTGTTCCAGGAACCAATCTACTTCCAAGTCAAGACGACAATTAATGCAAGTGTCGAATTCGTAGTCGTCATCTGAAAACGCCCACCAGAGACCTTTCTTTAGTTGTGGCTCTTTGCATGCTTCAAATTGATCAACACATACCTTTGAGTATACCAAATTATTTGGCCATGATTTTCTTTGTATCCAGTATCCATCAGAAGTTACAGCCTCTCGAATCATATGTCTGCATTTGTAGAGTTTCTTTTGAAACCACAACTCAGTTAATGATGTTCTTCCCATGTCATGATTCTCAACATTACCAGAAAAGATGTTTAGTATCGCTAGCGTATACTTTGCTCCATCATGACCTTGTTGTAAGGCAATTTCTAGAAAGTCTTTAGCACAATCATAGTTTGGAATTTGATAGAAAATATTTAAGATACCCATTCGAAAACAATACTCTGGATTTCCACTGGATTCTAACAATTGGTAAAAAGAATCCCTATTTCCATCGACTTTGTACATGTTTCTGGTTAGTGATATCTCCAATGCACAACAATGTACAACTTCTGCATTCAGACAATACTTCTTCAAAACTTTGCATGTTTTGCTCAAATTGAGAAGATCTTTCAGTGAAGATGTAGCAACCAACGTAATTATAAAGATTAAAACGTCTTCATCAAGTTTTGGAAGCATATTGTTTTGGTGGTTTATTTCAACTACAGAATATATTTGATTGAAGTTTGCTTCTGCAGGGTTGTCTTTTTTATGTGTGAAAGTTGTTATATGATGGATACATTTTATAGTTTTATAAGTCAGAGAATTAAGAACTTGATTGTTGATTATCAATCAATACGTTTGGTGTGAAAAGTTGTGTCAATTGATGTTGAACCGTAAAGATGCCACTTTTCGGAGAACAGTAACGATGCCTTTATTTGAAATTAATTTGTACCCCTCATGAGAAGGTGTAATTGTTTTTGTTAAAAAATAATTTAAGTACTTGTTAACAAATGTGAACCTATGCCTACTTACTTGCAATCGTTGCATCTGAATGGAAATTTGTTGTGTACGAATCTTAGTTTGTGTTGTGGATGACTGAAATGTGACATCTCATTGTATTTCATTGTTCTGTTTCTTCTCTATTTGTTTAATTTGTTTGTGTTGCGTTGGCATGTTAAATGGAAACCGTTGAAATGAATTGAAGTATTTGACAATATTGAAGTGTCTAAATTAAGTGGTACATGGAGATAAATTTGACGAGAGGGTGTTTTCAAATGACGCAAAGAATAAAAAAACTCTGAAGATACATACAGAATCCCATGCACTTAACGTCCCTATGTGCTTAAAGTCTTGTAATTTGAAACAGAGAAAATAAAAGGGAATAAATTCCATTCATTTCAAAATTAGTAATTCTGTATTGTATCTTCTAATCTTTAAGTCCATTTGGTTCTAGAAATAAATCTTACCTTGATTTAAGGTCTATATACATTTGTATCTTCACTAACAAAGAATATGCCAATGACTCATGATGAAGTCAGAATAATTGATTCTTCATTTTTGGATAGATATTAGATACTATACTCTTTGATATTTATAGTACATGACAAGTTGGACCTTTTGAGGTCATGGGATTTTTCTTAGCAAAGCAATTACCATCACACAAATTCATATGAAGGCTGAAATAATTGATTGTGAAGAACCTATACTACACCTTTTCTAAATTATACGACTTAAAAGAATAAATGTAATAAGATTTAAGTACTCAGTTGAACAATATAATAACGACAAATTACTTTTATCCTCTTTCTCTAATGTTTAAACCAATTTTCGTTTATAAACAAATGGCACAGAAAAAGTCTTGAGTCATTTGTTTTATTGCTTTGAAACTTTCTGCATTCACTATATTCATCTGCTCCAGCAATTTTACTCGCAAGACATGATTAAAGTGAAAGTTTTGTATCTGTTTTTTCTTTATGAAGTATACTGATATTTGTTTTGTATAGTACTTGTTTTATGAAGAAAAAGAAAATTGGTGTTAACCTTCGGCTCTTAAGGGAAAAGAGCCATGTTAATCAAGAAATCTTCTGAATTAAGTAAAGTCGAACAAAAAAATATTTCAATCAGAATCGAACTCAGGTTCTTCTGAACAATTTGTCATTTGATGAAATTCATTAACCAATTGAGTTCAATTGTTTGGTTTGTTCCATTCAAAATTTGAAGTACAGTTTTGAGTTAGCTAACTAAACATAGAGTATTTGGGATGATCTTCGAAAATTCACATTTGAAGTAAAGGATGGTGTTTTAATCAAAACATAAGTGCTCGAAAGGTGCCTTCCAAGACTATCACAACAAAATTTAAAAAGGGCATTACCAGTAGTTTTTTGAGATATAAAATCATTCAAAATTTCAAGTAACTACCAAATTAGATGCGTTCAAGAAAAGTTTTGTGTACTCAATTCTTAAATTTTAATGGTATGAATGTATGTATTGATTAATCCAAGGGTCAAAACAATGATGCTAGGTGAACCACCTATAATGTTCTTCTACCTTAGACTTCATCCAACTTTTTTTTTTGAATTAAGACTAGGTTTGCTCATTTTAACCGATTTAACGATTTATCCATGACTAGATCTAAATCTTGTTATTATAAATCAAACAATTTTATTTGGATATTAAACTCGTTTTACTTTTTATTTTGGTTCGACCCGTAAAAAGTCCATGACTAATTAGTGGATGTCTATAAGAGTCGGTTTGGTTCAATAGACGAAAGGGGTTTTAATGGAAGAGAGAAGAAAAAAGTTATTTTAATCAGGGTTAAATATGTTGAGGTCCCTATAAATATTATTTTTTTTGACAAAGAGGTCCCTACAAATATATAACCTTCCAACGTTGGTCCTTATTTATAAAAAAAATATTAGTCCTTATTTAAATTTTATCATATTATTAATCCCCAATACTTTCTTTATTACAAAGACTGGTCTCTACCGTCAAATTCTCATGCTGATTAGACAAACTGAAGAAGCGTCATAGACGCCACAAAATTGATAATATGGACCAATCTTGATAACAACGAAAACGTTGTGGATTAAAAATATAATAAAATTTAGATAGAGATCAATGTTGAAAAGTCGCGTATTTGTAGAGACTTCAAACATATTTAACCATTTTAAATTAGAGTAGTAATCATTTTAATACCTGAATGTGCAACGAGTACTTACAATAATTTTCAATGTATCAAAATTTTAAAATATTCATCGATTATGCATTTTCTAGTCAAAATTGTCCTCACTATTCATAGGGATTGATATATTGGGATAATAGACATTATCTCTTCTCATACTTTTGAAATCTTAATATTAATATAAAGATGGAAAATCAGCGTTTCTAAAGCTGTTGTTGCTAAATCAGCGTTTAGAAGTACAATTTTCATAACCATTTTTATATTACAAGGTTTAAAAAATGATGTTTGAAAATTCAAAGTATTTAAAAATTTAATAGGAAATGCTAATGGTTGCTCCCGGGACACCGGTTAAGAATATTAAAAAGGAAATTATATAGTAGTTAATGCATTGAAATTGTATGATTAATTTATAAGAAAAATTTACTTGTATGATATGCTTAACCGATGTCCGGGGCACCGACATACCCAAATTTAATTTCCCCGCCCCATTTGTTGTACTTTAGGGCTTTAAAACAAACAAACAAAAATAATTAAAACCAGTTACCACCAATTTCTACTCTCTCTGGAACTACTATTCACTCGCCGCCGCCATCGTTGAGGATTGCACCGGTAAGGTGAACTCTTATTTTACAGGTTCATATTTGTCTCAATTAGCAAACCGAGGTTTCAATTTCTACTAGACTAGTTATCGTTTTTCATAAATACTGGAATTTGTTTTATCTATGTTTAGATTAAAACAAATGGTTTGCATGTCATTTCTTTTTTGGATTTTATTTAGTTTTTTAATTGTGAAAGTGAGCACTCACCAAGTGTTTGAGGAAATGTCTCAATAAGCAAACACAATGTTAAATCTAGATAACAAGCTTATGTTTGTTGAACTAACTCTCTGTCATTGATGCAATGAATGTCATTAGTTAATAGTTGATTTATGAAGTTTGAAGATTCATTGTTGTCTCTATGTTTTTTTGTATAGCAGGCACTTCGACTTTTATTTGTTTGTATAATTCATCAAGTAAATATATAAAAGTTTTACACGTACCCGTTTCTCACCGGACAGATAATTGTAGAGATAGGTTAGAAATTAATATAATAATGTAGCTTAATACTGAAATATGATTTGATGCATGCGTAAAACTTTTTTACACGATGGTGCATTTGGATTAAGTCTTTTTTTGTTTTGTTGTTATAAGGTTACTTTGTTTTGATTATGTGAAGTTGTCACAATTCATGTTATGCTACCTAAGGTTTTTAAAATAGGGTGCTGCGGCGATGATTGTTATTTAACATCAGCCGTATTAGACTGCAGATTTCCTTAATATATCAAGAAACGTTGTTGCTACTTCTTACATTTAAATTTGTATTGGATTTGATGAACTGTTTCGTTGCGATCATGTTTGTGATTAAGTTTTAGAGTGATATGTCCTACTGTGATTAAATTTTTGTGTATTCATTGAAGTGAATTTTTTTGTGCTTTTTAGGAGAGAAATCAGCAAAGGAAGAAGCACTGGAGACCTTGAAAGCTATGAGGTCTGCTTCAATAGAGACTGCTAAGGGTCCACCATCACGTTCAAGCGACTCAAAATTAAGGATAATGGTATATGGATGTGGATGTAACTAGGGAATGGATATTTGAAGTCCAAACTCACTGCATCAAATTAAGTTACATTTTGAAATTTTGAACTGGATTGGTTATGGGTTGGTTATATGGACAATCCAACCTTGAGCAACCCTAATTAAGACTTCGTCCAACTTTATTCCCACAAAAATAAACCGCACTTCAATTACCCAAATGACAATTCGAGTTCAAGTAGGCAAACTCCTACACCAACCTCTAAAACCAAATCCAAAACAAATTCCCGTAACCCTCTTCTTCTCCACTTCTTCATCTGAACTCGTAACCACCGCTGTCTCCATCCTCACAAACTGCCGTTCGAAATCCCGTTGGAACACACTCCACACCCTCTACCCAAACACCCTCCCCTCCACCGATTTCTCCCAAATCACACTCCACCTCAAAAACAAACCCCACCTTGCTCTTCACTTCTATCAATGGACACAATCCAAATCCCTCTGTCACCACAACCTCTCCTCCTACTCCACCATCATCCACATCCTCGCACGTGCCCGTCTCCACTCACACGCTTACAACACCATCAAAACCGCCCTTATCAACGACGATTCATCTTCCACACCTTTGAAGTTATTCCAGATTCTTGTTAATTCTTATCGTGATTGTGGGTCTGCTCCTTTTGTGTTTGATTTATTGATTGAAGTGTGTTTGGAGTCTAGAAAAATTGAATCTTCAATTGAGATTAGTAGAATGTTGTTATCTCGTGGGATTAGTCCTAAAGTTGCTACCTTAAATAATTTGATTTCTAGGGTTTGTAGAAAATTTGGGGTGGATGCTGGGTATGAGATTTATTGCGAGTTTTTTCGGTTGGATGAGGAAAAAGATGAAATTTCGAAAAGGGGTTATGGGTTTAGAGGTTTTAGAGTTGTTAAACCTAATGTGCATAGTTTTAATACATTGATGTTATGTTGTTATCAAAATGGGTTGGTTGAGAAAGTTGAAGAAATTTGGAATGAAATGAGTGAAATGGGTTGTGATCCTAATGCTTATAGTTATAGTTTATTGATTGCTGTGTTTTGTGATAGAGGGAGAATGGAAGATTGTGAGAAGATGTGGGAAGAAATGAGGAAGAAGGAAATTGAGGCTGATGTGGTTAGTTATAATACTATAATTGGTGGGTTTTGTAAAATTGGTGATGTTGGAAGAGCTGAGGAATTTTTTAAAGAAATGGGATTGGTTGGTATTGATGCAACTGTTTCGACTTATGAGCATCTTGTTAAGGGGTATTGTGGTATTGAGGATGTTGAATCAGCTGTTCTTGTTTACAAGGATATGTTTAGGAAGGATTTCAGACCTGATGCGTCGACGCTTGATATGGTGATTGGGTTACTTTGTGATAAGGGTAGGGTTGAGGAAGCTATGAAGTTTTTGAGGAGTGGAGTTGGTAAGTTTGATTTGGTTCCAAAGGAGAAGAGTTATGAGGCCTTGATTATGGGGTTTTGTTTTGAGGGGAGGATGGATGAGGCATTGAAGCTTCAGGCAGAGATGGTAGGAAAAGGGTTTCAACTGAATTTGGAAATATATGAAGTTTTTATTGATGGGTATGTTAGACAAGGGAATGAGGAAATGGCAGAAACTTTGAGGAAAGAAATGCTGCAAACTCAGATGCATAGCTAATACAATGATGATTTCTTTTTGCCATATTTTGGTGAAAATAATTGACATTACTGAAAATTCTGAAAACTATATACATCTGTTTTTTTCCTCAGACTCTATTCAGAATAGCAGATTGAACATGAGTCTGGTATGCTTTTTATCATATTCTGTTCTTGGCGTACTTGATACAGTTAATGTGAGTTAATTGCTTGTGCAATATAACATTGCTGAAAATGCGGTTTAAGTTGTTATCACTGCAACTATCTCATGCTGGCAGCAGACTGAGTTCCATGAATTTTTATGCAGAGTTCTGGTTGACTTATTATTGGACCTGCTGAGACTGTTTGCAACTATCTCATGGAGAATTTAGAAGATGAGGAATAGGAAGTTGTGGTAAGGTGTGCAAGAAACTACAGATCAGATTGTACAGCGAGAACCATTATGCAGTCTTGGCTGGAAGTAAATTCTGTGCAGACAACTAATGCGGTGGTGCCAGAGCAGGTTCAGCAGCAAACTTCTGCTGCTGTCATGGTTCCTTGGGAACCTCCAAGTTAAGGCTATGTCAAATGCAACATGGATGTGGCAATATTTATAGAATATAACTGGGTAGGAGCTGGTTTCTGCATCTAAGATGAGACTATGCAGGCACATGGATAGTGACACAGTCGGACTGTTGTCAAGCAGACTATGTCAAATCCAAAGAAATCAACCACCACATCTCAACCTGCTGTTGTAACTTCTTCTGAGATCGAGGTGGCGGCTGATTTATCTTCCTCCAATGCTGCTGCTGTGTTGGAGCTCAGTTCTGCTGATTCTCATTCTCACCATCATCTGGTTAAGTGTTCCACCTCTACTGATGCTGTGGCTAAGACGCCTGTGAAGCGTCCAAAATTTGGAATTATCAAACTTTGTTTGGGGAACAAGAAGATTAAGAAAAAGAAGACTTAAACCTAGTTTAATTTATTACCATATATTGTACTAATTATTAGTATCTCTATTACATTTTACTTTAGGGCTTAGACTTTGAATATCAAAACTAGAATTATTATTACTAGGGACAAGTAGTTGCTGCTACTTTCAACAATTATTATTATTATTATTATTATTATTATTATTATTATTATTATTATTATTATTATTATTATTATTGTTATCTTATAATTTTTATTGCCATCTTACCTCTTGTAAGGTGAGAGACCATCTCTCCAGCCATAGTCTTTTATTGTTTGTTCCTAAGATTGAGAAAACAAACACTGTTTGGCTTAATCCAATCTATTAAGCATATATCAATACAATTTCCTCTGTTTATTATTACAACAAACCACCTTTGCCATTGCTTGCTCCAAATAGTTATATAACATTCATCGTC
>Ga0228711_1000978_pt1 | contig 39690 bp, 27 predicted proteins | sample MedpolnodulmetaG_2_FD_177996 | JGI IMG/M metagenome (GOLD analysis project Ga0228711, IMG submission 177996) | Root nodule microbial communities from Medicago polymorpha collected in Santa Monica, California, United States - brown nodules | ecosystem: Host-associated > Plants > Roots > Nodule...
ATCTAATAGCCTTATTACTTAATTTGATCACTAATCAATTAAGACTCACAATTGATAAATAGTTAATATAATTATTATTATGATATTTGCCCACATAATCATATTGGAATATAATTAAATAATAAAATATTCCAACACTGTTGGCATCTAATCGTAATTCAGTGGCAAATTTCTAATAATTTCACTGAAATAATTTATGGAATTGAAAACTTCAGCACGTTTCCAAATGGCTTCCCCATTCGTGGACAACATGTGGCTATTCTAGCCTCGTTCAGTTCTCAAGCACTGATTTTTTAGCCGATTCGTCTCATTTATGCTTGCCAGAACTGTTTGTTGCCTCGGGGTGGAACTTAAAGAAGGGAGGATGAAGCGGATATCACCACTGCCTTTACTTTGGCCAGGCTTTTGTCAAACATACAGATTTCTATAGGAGGACCAACAAGTTTGGTCACATTCGACATTCATGCCTTGCAGGATTACTATTGGTGGAATTGCTTTCTACAATTGTTTCTAGATGTGTGTGTTAGTGTTTGCGTCGTGTCAGTGCTTTATAGTTGTTGATAAGTTCCCTGTGAAACCAAACACACACTTTGTTCCTGGCCGTAATTATTTGATAACATTTCACATATACTTTACTCTTCTTAATATACTGTTATGATTTTTCCTTGTCTACTTGTGGTCATGTAAATTGCGTTGATCTTGTTAATTTTCTGTTTGCTAGTTGGCACTCCTCTATCTTCATTAATCTTTTATAGTTTCAACTTAAACTTTAACAGGCTTATATTTTATAGATATTAATTGAGAATGTAAATGAAAAATTCACTGTTGTTAAAAAACACGACTGTAGAGGCGTTAAAACGCTAGAACATCGTGGAATTTGAAACATATAGATATTAGACATTGATATGTCATTGTCTTTCACTACGGATGCAGGGGAGTAGAGTGAATTTTTTGTACCAGGTATATTATGATCCAAATTTGAAAGAAATTCTATCTATAGCATATATAAATATGTTGTTGGACAATCAAATTATTGTCCAAATAACATTTCTCAAATTAAATGTGCAATGGACAAGTAACTAAATAAAATGCCCTAAAGAAAAAAGTAACTAAATAAAATAAAATAAAAGTAAATTATAAGGTGACAGTCACGAAAATGAAAATGTGAGACGTAACGTGAGTAGTAAGTAAGTAATTGCCATTGACTTGCTACCCAAGTAAGTATGGAATCCATATTTTTGGAACCTTTTTCACCCATTCTCTCTCTGCTGTACCTTAGCCAAGATCGAGAATAGCTTTCTACATGATAAGAACATGTATCATATTAAATATGCAAGTTTTCTTTTATGCCTCATTCTATTATGAAACCAGCTTGTGTTACTCAATCTAAACCTACAAATCTAGAATTGCTTTCATTGACTTTTGAGGTTAATTTTAATGATCGAAATAACAGTGGTAGTTAGATCATTGGTGGAGGGATACATCACACCCAACCAATTTGTGAGCATGTACTAGCTTTTCATAACCTTCATGATTATATCCTGCAACGCTTGCTTCCTTACCTGTTAATATCTTCATAATAACAAGTTTAATCTACTTGATAGAGCCACTTCAATTTCATTTTTATAAGTTAATATGTAGATAGATTAAATGTGTATGTAATTCGTAAGGTTCCAACAAATATGAGATAACTTTTACTATTGCTTTTGGAATGAGAATTTGGACTTGTGACCAGCATCAAAGGCAGTAGTCCCACACCGATTAAATTTATGACAAACAGTAGAAACATCTACTATAAATTCCTATTATGGTAGTGAAGGCTTAATATGGAGTTGAATCACAAACACTACCAACATCAACTATGTTGTGTATCAATTCTAATGGATTAAACCTTTTCAAGAAAAAAATTATTTTCTTTCATAGTTAGAAAAATATTATATCTTTTGTTGCGAAGTTTTAAATCCATTAATGTTGTTGCACAATACAATTAAGTCTAATATTTTTTTAAAATTTCAATCAAAATATTCTTTTTATAATGATTTTTTTTAACTGGTGATAGCATTAAGTTAGCTCATGATTGATACAAAAAAATAGAAAGGGGACTAAGCTAAGGTCTTTTCAAGCAAAAGAGAACCTAAAATTAGGCAAACCTAGTCTGTTATGTACATAAGCAGATGTTTGCTAAGATGTCAAGCACAAAAATTCTCTTCTCTATAAATATGATTGATCAAAATATGATTGACCAAAAAGTTAATAGAGGAAATGTAAGACATGCAATTAAGCCATCTGTTCCTTAATTTAACGGAGGGGATAAATTGATTAATGTTATGCAATTTCAGGGGGGTAATTGAAGTTTTGTTAATTTCAGGGGGTAATTGACGAAACTTACAATTTCGGAGGGAAATTGCCTATTTACTTAAGAAACATGTAATAGGAGAAAAATGAACCGGACCGATAGGGAGTTAACTCCCAAACCAATACCATACACAAGATCGAGGATTAATTCTCGATGGCGGCGTTGTCAGATTTAAAAAAAAAATAGAAAAAAAACACCAATGTAAATGGATTAAACATATGCATACTTTTTTTTTTCACGTCAAATGAGTGTAGAAACTTTTTAACAATCCTTGTTTGATGATTTGAGGCACAATTTTTTTCAGGAAAAAAAAAATCTCTAGAAGGAAAGTTGGAATAGGTAAGTAGGTGTATGGAAGAAGTGTGGAACAAGTGACTTGGTGCAATATATGGAAAAAACGAGCGGGAGTTATTTTCAGATCGTTTGTGATAGGAAGTTAACTCACGATCGAGGAGTGCATGAGTTAAATTGGTGATTCAATGTAACAGAGGGCAGATCGGGGTTAACTTTCGATCACATGCGAACGGGAATTAACCATGATGGAGGTATTTTGGGTAATTCGAGATACTTGTGTTTAGTGACGGGTCCAAAAAAATTGATCAATGGAGGCCATATCATATGGTGTAAAATGTTCATATAAAAATATATGAAAAAATTCCAACGCAAAACTAAACAAGAAGCAATGGATCATTTATTATCATACTGTCATAACAAAAAAATATAAACAAATAGTGTCAAACACCAATACAATTTTCACTTATACATAGGTTAACGAACAACATTTAATTAATTAATTTGTTGACCTGCAAGTCTTCCTCACCTCACCCTCATTCCCAGTAATAACATTGTAAGAACTCATCTTAACCATAGCCTTAGCAAACTTCTTTTGAAACAAACCATTATCTTTAGCAAGCTTTTCAACAATAGGAATTGTCCTAGGATCATTAAGCAAATGAGCATCTGTAACCAAAATCGTCTTCTTTTTCTTCACCATATTCTTGAAAAACAAGTTGTCAAGCACCGTTGGTGTCTCATCGAAATTCACTACAGGGTTTCTAAAAAGAGGTGTCCCAGGGTTCGCACATATTTGTTGAAGCTCATTAACAATTGGAAATGGAAGCAAAGGATCAGGCTTCCTCGTGTTTGCGAAATTGTAAATCCTTTCCATAAAAACATCGCAATGAGTCGCACCAACTGAATGTGCACCAAGTAAAATAACCATTTCTTCAATTGAGAAACCTTTTTTTGTGAAGAGGTCTACCATTTTTTCCATGGACCAATTAGGCATTGGAAGGTTATTGTCTTCCGCGACAGATGCGAGGGAATAGAGCGCATCTCTACGGCCTCCAATGGGAGCTCTACGAGGTAATCCGGCAAGGAACATTCCTTCGTTGACTGCAAATGCTAATGTGTCTGTGCATGAAACTATTCCCGGACATTGTTCTTCTAGTTTTGCTTTAATGTCGTCAATGATTTCAGTTCCTTTGAGAAGTTGACCATTTAACATTGAACTTTTTTCTACTTTGTCTCCTGTTGGTGTGTAGTCTAGCAAGACTGAGGAATCACAACCCTGTTTATTTTTTCCATTATGGCCAAGTTAATTATAGAACACATATCATACTTAAGTAAATGTTTTAAATAACAATAATAAAGTTTTTTTTTTCATCATGTGGATTATTTGGCACTATAATTTATATTTATTTGAATTTTAATCATGTGAAGTTAGGAAATCACAAACCCGATACACTTGTATAATTCAGACGGTGAGATCAACATTAGACTAATCATGTTATGACTTTGATAAATAAGATATAAAATATGTAATCAAAATGTGAATTGTTTGATGTTGATTTCACTATATGATCAGAGACTATGTGATTGTGCATATTTGAACATAATTCAAATCTAACCTTTTCGAGTAGTCTCGCTCCACCATTGAATTATTAGGTGTTAGAGATGTCAAATTTAACGATGAATTTTGTTTTCTTTCATCTTTAATTTCAGTTGATATTTGAATTTTTCTAGTTTGCAAAGATACTCTTCCTCTAATAATTTGTATCATGTATAATTTTTTTGGCATGACTAATTTTAAGAGATATAATAAAAAAAAGACAATGATTGTCGAAATTTAGAAATGCTTACAACAACGAAGCAATCATGAAATTGAAGACGAATGAGGTTAGCAACTGCGTTTGGATTTGATCTCATAACTTCAACAAGAGCTTTAGCCACAATTTTCTCTGCAGTAGGACAACTTTCGCTATAGAACCCTTCCCTAAGATGACCTTTATCAAACCCAGTCTTTGGGTTTAGCTTTTCATCTTTTAGTGGTTGTTGTTCTTGATCATCAACATTAAATCCAGATCCAAATCCATATTCCAAATCAAAATTAATTTTTTTTGAATTTGTAGTAACAACGACTAAGCTAATCAAGAAAAGGGTCACAAGTATGATCCTTGACACTTTCATTTTTAACAAAAATAAATTTAAATGTTTCAAATGGGGTGTTCAAGTTTACACCGAGTTGGAATAAAGGTGCTACAACCTTTTATAACAAAATGTTTGCCTGAAAATTAGAGTTTGCTATTATGTGCATATGGTTTCTAATAGTTCATTATTTGTTTGATTGAGGTAGCCATATTTAGCCAGCTCTAAAACAAGTTAAATTGGGTTTGAATGATGCACACTTACACATGTTGTCTATTTATAGTGAGTCTTTATTTTTATTGGTTGCTTTCTAATCCGTTGAGGTAGCCATATTTAACGAATGAGTCTTAACCCATGTTTTTTATAAACTTTTTTTCTCCTACTTAAGCTATATCTTAAATAAAACATATAGTTTCCACACAAAAAAAAAAATGCACAGTTTCTCGATCTTTTCATTTTGATGTGTATTCAGTTCATTCACCTGTCTCTTAACTATAAACTTGAGAGAAGTCGTTTATTGACATTGTCTCAATTACATTCATATCCTCGATGACACACTTATTGTTCACTAGAATTTGTTTGGTGTCTCAGGACCACATTACAATGAGAGAAGTCCAGCTCTGATACCATTTATAACGCCCTAAATGCTTATAAGACTGGTTATGTATATTTTGTTTGGTGTCTTCACAAATAAATACGTGCCTTTTAATATATTTTGGTCTCACTCACATGTTTTGTTAGAAATTTTTCAGAATGTCACCTATATAGTTAGTGTAAGTGAAACATCCTTAACTTTGGAGCATTTATGTATTGAGCCCACAAAAAGAATACACATTTTGTTCTCACTCACATTTTGTTCAACTTTTATGGGTCACTCTCCTGGAAGCTTTATAGGATTGGCCCTTGACCATACCTCAAACACTAGTGACACTATTTGTTCTCATCAGTCTTAGTGTCACAATATGGGTTGTGTAGCTCAACTGATTTGAGCCAAGAGATAAAAAGTTGGAGATTATGGATTCAAACTCAGAGAAGGAAAAAAACTAATAACAACTAGTTAGTAACATTTACCATTAAAATAAATTCTAGTGTCACATGCTTCCATAAGACCATCTTCCCCACGTTAGAACCTATTTGCTAGGGAGACCGAGATATAAACCGAAAAGGTATGTGCCCACTTTGCGATCCAAGAAACTTGACATTGTAGTTACAAAACCAATCCACAATTATGCTCATATGATAGTTTTATTTAGCTTCAGCCTATCTCAACCGAAATGTCAACAACTCCTCAATTATATTGGACCCAAACTGGGTTGGATAAGGATAAAATGGTAAAAATAAATGGAGATTTCGTAGAGAAAGGAGGTTTAGGTTCATGTGGCTAGAGAGAAATAAAAATTTGACTAAATGGTGAAAAAAAATTAAGAAACTTATCCCTCAATATACACTACTTAAGGTTAATGAAAAACCTTCCACTCGTTGTGCAAGACGCCAACACACGTGTTTTCCTCCACTCGTTGCGTACCACATGTCTTTACCTTTATTTTGCTTAGCGAAATTCACCTACTTTGATTAACAAATATGATTGACATACTCGCATTTCCCTTTTCTTGCTCCTTAAGTATTACTACATGCACCTCCTCCGAAACCCTAATTTCAACCTACTCATCCGAGAGCCTCTAAAAACATTTAAAGTATACATGAAACCCCTAATCTTGATACTAAGAAAAATAGGATGTTATACACCTTCGTGCTATGTCAAGAAGAACCGTCAATCTAATTGAGTGGTCATGTTAGAATTTTTCATATAACTTATATGCATATGTGAATGAAAAGATTCAACTATCTTTTCCAACATAAGGGGTCAAATGGTTTTAATTTTTCTTATACACAAAATAAATAAATAACACTTTCTAGATACACTATATTCATATTAAAAAAAATAAATCAATGAGGATTATTGAGTCTTACAGAAGAGATTAGACTCCCGCAATATAACAAACTAAGATTTAAATCTCGACTAAAAGATGTACCTATATTTAATGCTAAAACACTCCTTAATAAAAAATAAAATATTCATATATAAGAAATGGAGACGACATCTGGCCTTCCCTGAATAGATACATATCATACATCACTTTAAGCTTCTCTAGCCAATCAGAAGATTAGATCAATAGCATAAAACTCTCAACTAAATAAGAAAAGAAATGCATAAAATGACGTTTAGCTTTGTGATATTGACCAATATAAATCTTCCGACTTTGAATAAAGAACGTTGAAACTTTTGTTCATCAGCAACAATTGGTTTCTTATACATTATATGCAGCAGTTAAGAAAACAGAACAGTACGATATTGTACCGAATGAGAAAAATCATATAACTTAATCATTATATTTTAAACTGGGGTGTCTGACACGCAAACACCTTTATTGTGTCTACATGTCAGTGACCCTTTTGAATTCATTACAATTACTTTTGTTTTCTTAAATTTTTATCGTGTCTACATGTTAGTGTCCTTGTTGAATTAATTGTTTTGTCGCGCGCGTTTGTGCAACATGTCTAGCTACAATGAAATAAGTAAGTCAATTAATTGATATTGACAAATAGGAAAAGAATTGCTACAGTATGGTTGACCAGTGATGAAATTAGTTTATAGCTTTTATTTTCAGCTGTGTTTCATTTGGCCATTGTTGCCGTCGAAGATTATACAAAAGATACCCCATCCTTAATGACAAGTAATATAAGCACAAAAGAAAATAATTATTTTAATAATCATGCTAAGTTCTAACATCACAATCAAATAGAGTTTCAATTAAGTAGCAAAGATACTAAAAATATTGGTCTAAACACATTGATGTCACAAGTCTAGATCTTAATTGCAAATATTTTTTTTAAAAAAACTTTGCCAAGTTTGTAACTATTTGAAAGTCTAAAAGAAAAAGGGTCACTAGTTATTATAAAAATAATAATCTATGCGACTTTGTGATTTTTATGTTTCTTGAAAGAGGCTACATCCATATATGATGACAAATTCTCTTATTTCTTCCCTAAGGAATTAGAAATTCTCTTATGGCTTCTCTAATTCAACTTCTTTCAATTTTTCTACCTCTTCTAGCATCTTCAATACCAACTATATTTTCCATTGAAGTTTCAATGAAAAAAGCTTACATGGAGCCTTTTAAATGCTCTACAAAGATGAGAACATGCAATGCATCACTCTACCATATAAACTACAATCACAACATAGAAGAAATAGCTAATTTTTATTCTATTGATCCTTCACAAATCAAACCAATAATTCGTAGCACAAAACAAGATTACCTAGTAAAAGTGCCTTGTTCTTGCAAAAACACCAAAGATCTTAGTGGATATTTTTATGAAACAACCTACAAAGTGAGTCCTAATGAAACTTCTGTGGATGTTATGAATCTTATTTATAGTGGTCAAGCTTGGCAAGTTAACGAAGATTTGGTTGCAAATGAGAATGTAACAATACATATTCCTTGTGGATGTTCAGAATTTGAGTCACAAATTGTTGTCACATATACTGTTCAGCAAAGTGATACACCAACATCAATTTCTCTTTTGCTTAATGCTACTATTGATGGCATGGTGAGAATGAACCAAATTTTGGGTCCTAACCCAACATTCATAGATATTGGTTGGGTGTTATATGTTCCTAAGGAATTAAAAGGGTCACCACTTTACCATGGAAAAGGTAAGTTCTCTGCCTCAAATTTTTCAATTTTTGGTCACGAGTAGATCTGATGAATACGAGCTAGTCTTGCATGGTCACAAGACTAAATGCGTAGTGTTTAGACACACAAAAAATAACAAACATCAAGAAAAAGTAAAATCATTTTTTTATTACATGCTCCATTCAGCTTTATTTATAACCAAAATTACCTAATTTTGCACATATTAAAAAGATCGTTAAGTAAGTTTAATGATTTTGATTCGATATAAAAAATTAGTTATGATTACTAAAATACTCAATTACTCATACTTTACTACAATGAATTTCTTTTTGGACTCTCCATTCTCATAACATTTTTTTGCTTTGATTTTCTCTTATTTGCAGAAAAGAAACACAAGTGGGTGATAATTATTGGTATCTTAGTGAGTGTGACATTACTTTCAGTTATTACCTTGATCATTTTCATTCTAAGGAGAAATAAAGCCTATGAAACCAGCAAATATGATCCAAAAACTGTCTCTAAAAGATCATTTGGCAATAGAACTATTTCCTTAAGGAATCATGAGTTTCATAAAGAATATATGGAAGGTAACTTACAAAGAAATTTAAGGTCTATTTGGTTTAAGAAAATGTGTTTTGTTTTATGATAAGTTTCAATGCAAAGTTATTATTTAAAACTTTTTAACATGTGCAACTTTGCACATGATAGAAAAACCATTTTTTTATTTCGTGTTTTCTTTTCATTTCCTAAACAACTTTCAACTTTTTTTTTCTCTCTTTTGTGTACAAATATTTGAAAACAAAAAATATAATGAAACAATGTGACTTATATGTAATTAAAAGCGAAATCAAAAACATTTTTTAAAACCAAACATACCTTTATATTTAAAAAGTACAAAGTTTTTCATTATTAGGCTTATTCATGGTAAATATTGGCACAGATGCAACACAATTTGATTCAGAAAGACCAGTAATTTATGATTTTGAGGAGATTGAACATGCTACAAATAACTTTGATGAAACTAGAAGGATTGGAGTTGGTGGATATGGTACTGTCTATTTTGGAATGCTAGAGGAGAAAGTAAGGAAAATTCTGCGTAGATTATTTAATGTTCATCAATAATTCAATCATATTATTTCATATGCTAACTAGAAATTGGACAATAATATAGCTATTTCATCTTTTAGGAGGTTGCTGTGAAGAAAATGAAGTCTAACAAATCCAAAGAGTTCTATGCAGAACTCAAAGCCTTATGCAAGATCCATCATATCAATATTGTATGTGATAATTATTTTTGACATATTGGATTTCATGCGGTTAGCAATATCATGCATTGACACGGTCAATATATTGGTGGTCGTTGGATCAAAGATCGGAAGGTCCAAATTTCAAACTCATTTTTAGATTTTTAAAGAAAAATCAAAATCTACATTAAAATGTAGGCCGTCTAATCTAGATTCAATGGTCACCGATAAACTGACTGCATGAATGTGTGATATTGCTGACAATGCACAATCCAATTCGTCTAATATTTGATTTATTTTATATATGTAATTAATCACATTGTTTCAGGTGGAGTTGCTAGGATATGCTAGTGGAGATGATCACCTTTATTTGGTGTATGAGTATGTTCCTAATGGATCTCTAAGTGAACACCTTCATGATCCTCTATTGAAAGGTATATTAACACATGTTCTAAAATGACATATACTAAGAACAATTGAATAAAGTGAACAACTAATTAGTAACAAACTTGACACACTTTGGTTTTAGATTTATATAAAGAATTCTAAAAACTTGGTATTGGAATAGGTCACCAGCCTCTTTCTTGGTGTGCAAGAACTCAAATTGCACTTGATTCAGCAAAAGGTATTGAATACATACATGATTACACAAAAGCGCGATATGTGCACCGTGATATAAAGACTAGTAATATTCTTCTTGATGAGAAGCTGCGAGCCAAGGTACATTTTCTTTGTTTTGTGTTTGTGTTTGTGTCGGTGTTTCGTAAGTTCAAAACAAAGCATTTACTTGCATATGATATATGATAATTAGGTAGCGGATTTCGGACTTGCAAAGCTAGTCGAAAGAACCAATGATGAAGAATTTTTAGCAACAAGGCTTGTTGGAACACCAGGCTACCTTCCACCAGAGTAGGTCCTATCATTCTTTTTAATTTCATTACTATCAATTGATCTGATTAAACTTAAGTAGAGAAAATTACTCTAAAGTTAATTTTTCTTCTAATTTTTTTTTCCTTCTTTTTTAGATCTGTGAAGGAGCTTCAAGTAACAATAAAAACTGATGTATTTGCATTTGGAGTGGTTGTGTCTGAATTGATAACAGGGAAACGTGCATTATTTCGTGACAACAAAGAAACTAATAGTATGAAATCACTTATTGCAGTTGTGAGTTTAACTCCTTATAGATAGTAATTAAGTTCAAAGTTAAAAGAAATATAAAAATGATATCCAATTTTGAGATGTACTTTATACAAAATGACATCTTTTTTTATACTAAAAAAGAGAACAAAGAACATTGATCTTTGTTTCAATCTTCAGGTTAACAAAATATTCCAAGATGAGGACCCGGTTGCTGCTTTAGAAGCTGTTGTAGATGGAAATCTTCTACGTAATTATCCTATAGAAGGTGTCTACAAGGTTAGATTCAATTTAAATCTTCATTCATACTCTTATAAAAGTTTCAAGTCCTGTTTGGATAAACATAATAATCAAACGTTAGTAGCATAGACGCTTATCATATAAGTGCTTGTGGATTTTCAATTGTTTTCATAAACGTTGATATCATATTAAATTTTTATATTAGGTCTAAATCGTCCTTACAAAAGGCTTTGTAATGATGAGTTATATTCGATATAAAAAACTAATAAAATGTTTTCTTTCATATAAAAGTGCAAGTAACTTTTGTTTCCATAAATTATCTTGGAGAGGTTACGAAAATAAACTTAAAATAGCTTGCGGCCATGTCATAAACTATTTTCATAAATTCTTTCAAACAGTCTCAGAAGTATTTTTGCCGGCAAATAAGTTCAAAATCAAATACGATTTTCTAAAAAATATAAAACCTTCACTGACATTAAAAAATTGAAACTTGTAAGTTAAAATCATATAATTTTGTGTTTGAGTTAAAGGATAATGAGTCGGAAATCGTTTAAATTTAAACGAAAGAGTAAATATTAATCTAACAACCGACCGTTATTATTTGTCATTCAATATATATAGCCTGTGTTTGAGTAAACTAATGAGTAATCCTTCTATAACAAATTTCCTTTTCCGAGTCTTTAAATATATTTTTGTAATGTTTTGTTTCATTAATCTTACAGATGGCAGAATTATCACATTGGTGTTTGAGTGAAGAACCAGTGGACAGGCCTGAAATGAAAGAGATCGTTGTGGCAGTGTCAAAGATTGTAATGTCTTCAATAGAATGGGAAGCATCACTAGGTGGGGACAGTCAGGTTTTCAGCGGTGTATTTGATGGAAGATAAAGACTTTTTGTAGTATTTGCTAATCAAAAAATGCATATGCATCCTTGTCTTTGTCGTTTAATATATTAATATTATTATGTAGTCTTTGTTCCGGTGTATATAGAGATTTCGGTAGAAGATTATAAAGTGAAATCATGATAATGACCTCTTGTACCAAAAAATTGTTAATGCTAACAACATTATATATTGAAAAAAATGGAAATACATTACTAATTTTTACTAATTTTTAATTAAAAAAACACTGATCTTGTTTCTTGCTTACATATGGCAGAATAAGAAGCCACTTGATTGTCAGATTCCCCATTATTGGCAAAGCCAAAATAAGTCACTATTTAGTATTTACACTAGAACTTAATAAAATGGTTTGAAAACTGATTAAAATATAGGAAAATACTAAGGACATTTTCTTTTTGACAATCTCTGTAACACATATTTTAATTGGTTAAAAAATTAAGCCTTAAATATGTTTTTCTCCTCATAAATATCAATTTTTTGTTTTAATCCTTTTAAAAAATTTCTTCAACTTTTTAGTTCCTATAAAATTTGTAATCACTACTTTTGGTTCCTATTTTTAAGTAAAATTTTGTATCTTTCAATGAAATTGTGCATAAATGTGTAAAATATTGTAGGTTTAAATATGTTTTTAGTCCCTATAAATATGTCAATTTTTTGTTTTAGTCCTCTAAAAAATTTCTTCAACTTTTAGTCATCTAAAAAAAATTTCATCTTCACTTTTGGTCACTCCTTTAAAGTAAACTCATATGTAGAATTCATATTTTTGAATGAAATTTTGCAGAAAAATTTATAATATTATAAGGATCTCTCTAAAAAAGTTAGAATTTTTTTATTTTTGGCGGTAAAAAATTCATATTTAATTTATGTTTTGTTAAAAAATTCTAATTATTTTTCAAGTGATTTTTACAATATTATACATTTCTGCACAATTTCATTAAAAATACAAAAATTAATTTAAAAATAGGGACCAAAAGTAGTGATTGAAAATTTTATACGGACTAAATGTTGAAGAAAATTTTTAGAGGGACTAAAACGAAAAGTTGGTATATTTAGAGGGACCAAAAACATATTTAACCCAATATTGTAAAAATCTCTCCTAAAAAAATTAGATTTTTTTAACAAAATATAAATTACATATGAATTTTTAACCACCAAAAATATAAAAATTCATATTTAATTCATGTTTTGTTAAAAAATTCTAACTTTTTTGAAGAGATTCTTATAATATTATACATTTTTCTGTAAAATTTTATTAAAAAATATGAATTCTACATATGAGTTTACTTTAAAGGAGGGATAAAAGGTGAAGATGTACAATTTTTGGGGACTAAAAGTCAAAGAAATTTTTTAGAGGAACTAAAACGAGAAGTTGCCATATTTATATAGACCAAAAACATATTTAACCTTATATTAATACAGACTCTACCACTTTATATGTGACATATGTTTAAAGAAATTCTTAACATTTTTAAAATACAAGATAGCAAGACTCTTCCTTAAAATATAACACTATTGATCTAGTACACTACATATAAGAATCACGACTAATAGCTAGTACTCCCTTCAGTCCTATTTATAAAAAAAAGTTAATTCAACAAAAGTTAATGTATTTGAACTGAATTTTTAACTAGATACATCAACTTTTGTTGACCAAAATTTCTCTTATAAATAGGACCGGAGGGAGTATTAAATACAAGCACTTTTTTAGGTCAAAATTACATGTATTTCTAACACGTTCCTTAGTTTTGTCATTAAATGGGAAGGTAATTGGATGGTCCAAAAATTAAAGAATTCTGCTCTTCTCCCAACACTTTTTCCTCGCGTCCAACAACCTTGCCAAAAATACCCTTGCGTTAGTTAAGTAACGTTGCGTGAGTTAACTAACGTTGCGTTAGTTAACTTACGCTGCGTGCTGTTTTAAACAAGGTAGAACACCTTATTTTCTCATTTCTCATCTAAAATCTCAAAAAATCTCAAAAATCTCTCTCAAATAACCCAAATCCAAAAATCCTTCAAATTCAAATCAAACAACACTCCAATAACAAATAAGTTTTCATAATCAAACACCATTAACCTTTTATGTTTATATGTTAGATTTTTTCTCTTAAATTATAAATTTTTTAGATTTAGGGTTTGTTTAAATTTTGGTTTTTTTGGCAAGAAATCATACAATGTTTTCATGTAAATGACTTGTGTTGCTTAAATGTTTATATGTTTGCATGTTTATGTTGTAGTTTTGAGTTTTAGAGAATTTTTTTAGATTTAGGGTTTGTTTAAATTTTGATTTTTTTTGCAAGAAATGATACAATGTTACATGTAAATGACTTATATTGCTTAATTGTTTAGATGTTTGCATGTTAATGTTATAGTTATGAGTTTTTAGGGTTTATGTATAATTTGCACTCCAAGTGTTTGATGAAATGTTTGAATGAGTTTTTCATTGATTATTTTTACTTTCTTATTGTGTAGATTTGAAACAATGGGCGGGTAGATCGATGTTCATGCACAATTCAACGGCGGAGAACCTCAGAGGTTGAAGGTTTGTTATCTTGGTGTAATGTTAAGAGGTCTCAAGGATAAACTGAATGAATTCAACCAAGGGGTCAACCCCGGAGACACAAGGAGGGTGGAATACGTTTGGTATAAACGTCTAATGCTCGACGAGGGGAGAATATCATTTAGTTGGGTTGAATTAACGAACGACGAAAACGTGACGATCATGTTTTGGGAGCACATCATGTTCCAGTGGATCGATATGCGGGTAACGTTGCTGAGATCAACTGAAGATATTATCAATAATCTGATTCCGCCAGAAGATCGTGATTAGGTAGGGAACACACCTTCCAACTACAACAATTGTCTTACCATGAAATGGAAATTCAAACTTGTTAAACGCCAGTTTCCAAACATTCACCCGGCAGTTCTATTGTTCCATTCAAAAGATTAAATTCTTGTTAGACTGGTTTAGATGAAGGTATTGACGTGTCAAGGAATGCACCTCATTCTTTTGACACTTGAATACCATCATTTAAGCCAAGCCTAACAAGAATTTAATATTTGGAATGAAACAATAGAACTTCTGGGTGAATGTTTGAGTCCTGGTGTTTAGACAGTTTAAATTTACCATTTCAGAGGTAAGACAATTGTTGTAGTTTGAAGGTGCAACCCGAATGTAATGTAATATAATGTAATGTAATGTAATGATAGGACATTTTTAGGAACATGTATTATTTCCGAATCAGCTATATAAGTTATGATATCGAATTCCTTCATATAAGATGAGTGTCACAGAATGCACCTCAGTCTTTATTTGATGATTCGTCTTATATGAAGGAATTTGATGTGATAGCATATATAGCTAATATACATGTTGTTTATGTAATGTAATGTAACTTTTATTCGAATTTATTCAATATACAACTTTATTCGAATTCACGCTGATTTTAATTAGGCCTTTTTTCGATTTTTTTAATACGTAACTTTATTCGAATTTATTCAATACACAATTTTTATTCGAATTCACGCTGAATTTATTCTAATTCATTTATTTACTTTATTCGAATTTATTAATTCAATACACAATCATAAAATAAATGTAAAAATTAACAAAAATAATAGATATAAAATATCATTTTATTAATATAATTCTTATTACATTTATAATGGGGTAAAACTAAATCTGCGAAAAATAAAAACCACCAGAAAACCTAGCTTCGCGTGGTAAAACTAAAAGAAATCCACAAAAAAACCAGCTTTCCTGTGGTAAAACTAAAAGAAATCCACAAGAAAACCAGTCTTCCTAGGGTAAAACTTAATCTGCACATTTAGTTTTATCAAATCTGGTTCTTTTTTCCTAAAGAAAGCTGCTCACTAGTCATCATTTTATCCCCAAAATTGACCTCTTTCTCTTTTTACACCAAAATAAAGAAGGAAAAGAATGAGATTCATAGGGGGAGAGAGAGAGGAGGAGAGTGAGAATGTGAGATGGTGTGAGTAAATGGGGAAGTTTGGAGGGGTATTTATAGGTGGTTTAAGGTAACATAACACTTAATGAGGTCAAAAAATGTGAAAAAACTTTAAAAAAAAACGTGTAAAAACCATTAAAATGCATTGACCACGGTACAAAAACGTGTGTTTTTTGAGCTCTAACCATCGGCCACCTTGCGTGAGTTAACTTGTGCACAGGCCAGTGGTGCGTGACTTAACTCACGCAGAGGTATATATGGTATTTCAGCTGGGCGCGAGTGTTTTGTGCTGGGTAAATAGCAGAATTCAAAATTAAATAGATTGGACTTGCTAAACCCAATAATGTTTGGTTGGACAATTTTCTTTGGCGATTTCTTTTTCCATCGTACTCTCTTATGACGTGTCTTGTTGTATTTCAAAAATATTTATATTTAAACTATATAATCTGAATGTCTTTTTTGAGGTTTTCAGATTATCTCCCTTCTATATAACGCAAAATCAGAAAACTTCTCTCATTTGTAACATTTAGGTTTTTGTCAAAAAATTCTGTCTCACTACATTTTAAACTTTTTCAAACATCAACCACAAGGTAAGGTGACATTTAATGTTATTTGAATCGTAATTTTTTTCTCTGAAAATTGAACCCTTTCGGATTATATAATCCGAACTAGATTGTTCCTGGTTTAGATTATATAATTCAACATGCTTCAGTATATGTTGTTTTTGGTTATTTTGTGATTTTTTCTAATTGTATGTATACGTGATTTTGCATGTTTCAGATATGAACCACGTAAGCCGCATAAGAAACGACATAACTACCATGACTACATCAACTAGGCATGATCAGATGCAGAAAGTTGTAGCAGAAGGGAAATTGGGTATGGAATGGAGCAGGTCCGCAATATTGATTGATATGAACCATCTCAGGTGCAAGAGCCTGAGCCCCGACATCACCATGTTGAGGAGGAGGAAAAGGATGATGATTTAGACAATTCAGAAGAGGCATCGAATGCTGATGATGATGAGCAGCCACAACAGGCCAAGGAGGAGGAGCCACAATTACTAGATCACTATCATGGTGGTCCATATGATGTGTATGTGCTTACTTAGTATCGTCATCACCTAGGCAGGCAGCCACGCACATGTTTGATGGAGTGGTAAAAGAATTTAATATATATTTTTATACTATGTCTTTTTTATTTATGTAAACAAATATTTATTTATTTTTGTTTATTGCAGTGGCGTGGCAATTTAAAGTGTCTGAACAATGAGAAGAAGCTGAAGGATATACATGATCAGTATAAGGTTGGGATTCGTCGATAATGGTTCAGAAATGTTCTACAAGCCAATGGTATTTACTTGCTGAAGTATCTCAACTAACAATATTGACCACAGCCTACTGCCTGCATTTGTTTAGAGGTGACACGAGGAAACTTCTAGCTTCCATCTTCCGATTGGGAAGATGATAGTGACACTAGATGATGTGTCACATCAGTTGCATCTCCACACTGAGGGTCGCCTCCTGGACCACGATAATCCTCTTTCGAAGAATGACGTGGTTGATTTGATGGTCGAGTTGTTAGAGGATGATGTGGTTGAGTCTGAGTACCAGATGAAATCCACGAATGGTGCTCATGAACGTTTAAGTTGGTTGGGAAAGGATTTCAAGCTACGTCTTAAAGCAACATATGCAGCTGAGGAGGATCGTAATGATGATGAGATGTTTTAGAACCCGAATCAGGCTATCCGCATATATCTTTTCTATTTCGTGGGTCTCACGTTCTTTACTAGCAATAGTGTCACCTATGTTGATGTGACATACCTTAAGTACTTCCATGATCTTGATCTGGTCAACGATTATGCATGGGGAGTTATTTCCCTGTCTCACTTGTACATGGAACTTAACAATGGATGTTATTATCAGACTTCACAGTTGGTAGGATATATGACCATGCTTCAGGTATAATAATGAAATTCTTATTTACTAAACCATTAAACATGTTTTTTGTTTTTTTGTTAATGTGCTATCTAATATACATATATATTGATATGGTGTTAGATATTTCAGCACTTTCAGGAAGTCAGGGTATGGATTTCTAGGGTGGATATAGGGAGGATCGACACCCACGTGTCATGATGTTTGCTCCAACCAAGGGAATTGTTATCATAAATCCTACAAGATCGCCTCATACTTAGTGACGTTGTCTTCTACCCGTACCATGAGCACCACAACACATGTTTGTTTGAGCAAATCACTCTTTACTCAATCTGGCTAGAGAAATTTATTTGTTGATTCTACGATGCTCCCATTAGTGTTGTATTTATTCTTGTGATTCGCTCGTAATTGTAGAGACTAATTTCTCGAGTCTTGTGGGATCCAAATGAGCGGCAATCTCTTCCTAACAGTTTTAAAGTTGTTGCATACATAAAACTGAATTCGAACTCAAGAACTTTATTAAGCTAGAAGAAATCGTGCCATTAATTAAAGAGATAAAATATTATTAACTTAAAAATATTATTACTGATAATTAACAATAAAATAATTAATCTTTTAAAAAAAAAACAATAACATAATTAAAAAAGTGTGTTCAAAATTATTAACTTGCATTTCATTTTGTAAAACAAATAAAAAAGTTGAAATTCATTTTCTTACACGACGAGGAAGTTGAATTTCATAGTAATAATTAAATTATAATTATTTTTAGTATTCATAACCATGAGCTTTTTAAATCTGAAAACACTTCAATAACTAGTTTCTTCGCGGTGGCAACGACGTAGTTGCAGCCCCAATTCTCCGTCGTCTTCTTCATTCACAACCACCGTGACACTGCACCAAATCCGATCCAATCCACCGATCAACCACCGCATCATCAATGTCAGGGGCAGCTTCTGCTCTGTTCCTCCTCGACATCAAAGGCCGCATCCTCGTCTGGCGTGACTACCGCGGCGACGTCTCCGCCATCGAAGCCGAACGTTTCTTCACCAAACTCATCGATAAACAGGTTCATTCCACTTCCATTTCTCAGATCCAAATTCAAATTCACACTCGTCGCCGTGATTTTGTATAATTCGAGTTTCAATTTTCGCTTTTTTTTTGTTAGGCTGATGAACAATCTCAAGATCCGGTTGTTTACGATAACGGTGTTACGTATATGTTTATTCAACATAGCAATGTTTATCTTGTGATCGCTGCGAGACAGAATTGTAATGCAGCTAGTCTTCTATTCTTCTTGCATCGATTAGTTGATGTAAGCGTTTTTCTGACTTGAACGATCCTTTGTTTGAATTGAGAATTGAATTAGTTTTTGTAGTAATGAATGATCAATGAAATTCGTGTGTTTTTTCTTGCAGGTTTTTAAGCATTATTTTGAAGAATTAGAAGAGGAATCGCTTAGGGATAACTTCGTTGTTGTGGTAAGAATCTTAACTCGAAGTATTTTGTACCATGAAACATTGACACAGACACCAGACATGACACCGACGTCACTGATTATTTCAGTAAATAACATAATTGAACGTAATCATATCTATTAGTGTCGATGTTTGGGACACATGACATGCATTCCGTACAAAGATTTTATATGAATGAATTTGTTGAATTGTGTTTTGTTTTGTTTTGATTTTTGGATTTGGATTTGTTGTGTTGTTTGTAGTACGAGCTACTTGATGAAATTATGGACTTTGGTTACCCTCAGTATACCGAGGCAAAGATTCTTAGTGAGTTTATTAAGACTGATGCTTATAGAATGGAAGTTACTCAGAGACCTCCAATGGCCGTGACTAATGCCGTGTCTTGGCGAAGCGAAGGGATAAGTTACAAGAAAAATGAGGTGATTATTAGAGAAATGAAGAATCGTAGGTTTATAACTTGTAATTTGGTGGTTTGAGGTACTGATTGTACTTTTTTTGTTTTTCCGTTCAGGTTTTCTTGGATGTCGTGGAGAGTGTTAATATACTTGTCAATAGCAATGGACAGTTAATTAGATCTGATGTTGTTGGGGCACTGAAGATGAGAACATTTTTGAGGTTTGCTTCTTGCTTTGCTTGAGATCTACTGCATTTGTAGGTATTGTTTTGAGATCATCTAGCTTTGGTATTGATTGCAACATACAGTTTTATGGTTTCCGTGATATGTTATAGAATAAGGGTAATTAGAGTAGTTCAGAGTTGTTAGAGAAGTTTGTTAGTTGGTTTAGTTAGAACCATGTATAAATAGAAGAATATATGGATAGAGGGATTCATTATAAATTTATAGTAAATAGAGTAGCAACTCTATTGAAGGGAAAACCATTGGAAGAGAGTTTTTTCTCCTATTTTCCTAATTAAAGGTGCTTTCTATTCAATCTAATTTCTGGGTTACTCACAATCTGTTTTTGACTTTTCGGTGTTTCTACTCATATGTGGATACTCTGGAGGGTATATTTGTATGTGTGGTTATTGGCGAGGACTAAAACGATATACATTAGAGATTAGGGAATCAAGCCTAAACTGATTCTTATATATTTAATAGTTTTTATACTATTTTTTTATTTTTATTTTGTATTGTATCTAGCTGAAATTTGAGGAATGCAAATGAAATTAGCCATTTGGACTTGGAGTATGTTATTTTCGGCATGTACTGATTCTCCATGCTTATGGATTGGTTTAATCAGCTGGTACACTTGGGGGGTGTTTGTTTCAAGTTTAAAATTTACATTCCTGGGTATACATGGGTAGGGAATGAATATACCCATGTTTGTTACAAGATTGAGAAATCACTGTTCCTGTGTATCAAGGTTCTCAAGAATGAAATAACTTCCCATAACTTCCAACATTCCCATGAAATTATTCCCAAGTTAAAGGATGGGAAAGTGGGTTCCCATGAAATTTTGTATACTTTTTAAAAAAAGAAAATAACTTCCAATTTTCCTAGGAATATTCAAGAGTGTGCTAAACAGTTCTTTTAAAAATACCCAGGAATAAAACCCCCTTCTTTATATTCCCGGTATGTTGTTCCTAGGAATAATTTGAGCCCGTGAAACAAATGCCCCCTTTAGGTGTTCTATAGGAGGTCGGTCATACTGAATAATGGACATATCTGTCAATTTTCTACCCAGTAGATATTTTGCAGATAGATTCAACCACTGTATACATTCCCAGCTGAGAGCATTAACATTAATTGTGAAGCATCTATTAACCAACATTCATGATGGAGTATTTATCTGAAAACTGACATGTATTTTTGGCTTATTCTAATGCAGTGGTATGCCTGAGTGTAAACTTGGTTTAAATGATAGAGTCTTATTAGAGGCACAAGGCAGAACAACCAAGGGAAAAGCGATAGACTTGGAAGACATTAAATTTCATCAGTATGTATGATCGACTTTCTTGTCTTTACAAATTGACCACTTAGAGTTCAAAATTAGATATAATTTTTTTCTAGCATTTTTCTCTCTTCTTGATGCTAGTTCTAAAATTATGTCTGGCATTTTATGAAGGTGTGTCCGGTTGGCTCGATTTGAAAATGATCGAACTATTTCTTTCATCCCTCCTGATGGATCGTTCGATTTGATGACATACAGGCTCAGTACACAGGTTCGTCTTCTGTAGATATGTAATAAGTTTCTGTTTTGAGAGGTGGTGTATATGCACAACACACCCTCAGAAAGAGAGAGCATTTTGAAGTCCTTGTTGATTGTACCGTATCTTTTCAGGTTAAGCCTTTAATTTGGGTGGAAGCAAATGTCGAAAAGCATTCAAAGAGTCGGATTGAAATTATGGTAAAAGCTAGGAGTCAGTTTAAGGAACGTAGGTACTAAGACTTCTTTTCTCATATATGTTATTTTTCTTCTCTATTTTTTTCTTGGCAGAAGATTGGGGGATCTCTTCTTTTTAATTCACGCAGTGAGGTTTTTGTCCCAGAATTTAGACTGCCCTAAATATCCTTGTTTCACCAACTAATAGGATTTATTTTATAGCACTGCCACGAATGTCGAGATTGAGTTGCCCGTTCCTGTTGATGCAACCAATCCTAATGTTCGAACGTCAATGGGATCTGCATCATATGCACCTGAAAAAGATGCATTGATCTGGAAAATTAGATCCTTCCCTGGAGGCAAGGTATCTTCGAAGTGACATTGAATCCTTAATAACATCCATCTTGATACCTAAATTTGATTGTGATTAATCAGATTGAGTTCTCCTTTCTTTGATACTTTCAGGAGTATATGTTAAGAGCAGAGTTTCGGCTTCCCAGTATAACAGATGAGGAAGCAGCTCCTGAAAGAAAAGCTCCTATACGCGTGAAATTTGAGATACCGTATTTTACTGTTTCTGGAATACAGGTATGTTACAAAAACATGATTTTTCTTATTTTCTAAATATTGTTAAGCTATTTTTATCTGCATTGGGCATAATATTTCCTTCCTTCGATGCCTCTGTCGGATAAAAAATTGGGTGAATGTTTATTGCAATATATCTTTCACTCGTTCCTGCTGTCTCTCTCACCATTTGCCTATTGTGTATAGTGTTAGAAATTTCGTGTCTGTTAACATTTTGATTATTTCAATGGATTGATGGTGTAGTGAACTAAACAAATCTATTTTACTTCAATTTGTTTTCGCAGTTCCATTGATATTCATAAATTTTCAAGAAATATTTATAAATTCTTAAGAATAGAATCGAATCAATTGGTAGTGGAAAAAAGAACTGGACATCAATTTGGCCCCTGAACTATCACTTTCTCTCCAAATTAGTCCCTAAACTATTAAAACATACTAAAAGGTCCTAAGCTATTCCCCTTCTATCCCTTTAGTCCTGTGGTTAGTTTAGTCCTTGTCGATGAAGCACGGACACTCCTCGGATTACGCGTGTCCCGGTGTCAGACACGTGTCGTGTCCGACACCGACACATATAATTACACTGAATTATGTGATTTTCTCAAATTATTAGGGGTGTCGGCATGTCAGTATCCTTGTCCTTGTACTCTATAAAACCTTCAATTTTTGTTTCTTCCCTCACTTTCTCTTTCTCCTGGTTTTTTGTAATGAAGTTTATGAACTCCGATTATGTGATGATTTCGGTTTTTTATGATATTTGGTCTGTAATGAATTCTGGTTTATGTGATGATTTCGGATTAGCGGATTCACTGGTGTGTTATGAATTCTGTTTTATTGAATGATCCCCCAATCAAGACTGAAACTCGACCTATTTTGCAATTTGAAATTGAAGAAGTTGTTACATATGAGATTATGGATTTGGATGATTTAACAAACTGTTCTTGAACATTGAGAGACCAAGTTTTTGTTTTTTATGAAACTTTAGGGACATATTGATGTATTTTCATGCTTTAGGGAGTTAATAACCTAAATGTGTGAATTATAAGTTTGACATAGGAGACAGCTGGGTTGCCAACGTGGCAGTTAACGCCATCCAAATGGTCAAATTGACGGAGAGACTAAATAGATGGACTGGGGAATGGTTTAAGGATATGTTTTAATAGTTTAGGTACTAAATTAGGGAGAGAATGATATTTGAAGGACAAAATTGACAGTATATTTGAAAATTGCGCATAATTTTGGATCAATAACACACCAACAACCGTATGATATATCTGTGAAATTAAATAGCATTGCTCATAAAGTAGAAGCTTTGATTGATTTGATAGAGATGGTAATCACCATGTAATTGTCTTGGTCTTTTAGGTAAGATATTTGAAGATCATTGAGAAGAGTGGGTATCAGGCTCTTCCATGGGTGAGATACATAACAATGGCAGGAGAGTATGAGCTAAGGCTTATTTAAGTTCTTGTATCTGTTTTTAGTGACTGCATCATCTTCAACGGTCAGCGAATTCCTACAGGTGGATGGGGTTTGGGACTCTTTAGGTTGGAATCTATTTGGCCAAATATTGTAAGTTGCTCACTGTCTATAAAGTTCACACCAAAAATCAGGAATTCGCAAGTGAGAGTGTACCATGTGTAGTCCTTGTGCTCCAATATGTTTTTGTTGAGAAAATGTTTGTTTTTAATCCTCTTTTTGGCTTTTTATTCACTAATCTGATTTCATCTTTTTCCATTGTCTTTATATAGTAATTTGATTTGATTTACATTTGTAAGAGAATCTTTAGATTTTGTATTCACATGCTTTCTACCTTTAGTCATTTACATTGTACAATATCAAGTGTTTCAGTGTAGTTAATTCCATTTAATATATCTAGACATTCATGCTGCAGATATCATGTTTGGGATGACAAAGTCTTGAACAAAATAATACAGTTCAAAAACTTAAAAAAAAAAAACCAAAATAATACAGTAAAAATTATTTATTGGATTACAAATAGAGTAATTGTATGTCATTCATAATTAATTTCCATAAAAATTAACCCAATGATATGTCTTAATCTCAATCACTGTATGATTATAAATGTACATTGTGTGTAAGTGCAGTGCTCAAAACAGTGCTACTTTAACATTGTTTTAAAGAAGCTTTTAAGAAACTTCAAATTTAAAAATTATATTGAACTCAAGCTGTTTACGCAGGTAATAGAGGACTGGTGAAATTTTTTAAACAAATATACTTAACGAACAATTTACATATTTAAAATTTTAAATGATTTTCTTTTTAATAATTAAATTTTCAACCAATGTAATTCCATACATAACTTCAGTTTTATTGAATTATTTAGCAATAAACAGTCCCAAAACACAAGTTTTTCAAGGCACTGTAGGAACTCTCCTGTTTTGTATCATCTGATCTTATTCTATTTTAGCATTTGATAGCCTCTTCAACAGTTCATTGAACTCATCTTCCATGACAAGCATGCTAACCCTAACATACTTTGAACCAGCAGCACCAAATCGCTCCCCTTCCCTTGCACAAATATTCATTTTCCTTAGATAATTATGAGCATTTTCTATGCCCTCCTCGCATTTCAGCCAAGCAAAACCTGTAGGAATAAACAAGAAAATATGTATATTAAAACCACACGAAGTTCCTTAAAAAAAAAAGAAAACCACACGAATTTACAAAACGCTAATTTAAGAGATGAAAGGGACGAAAAAAGTTTCAAGAAATGGGGAAAAAAAGTACTAGGGTATGTTTCAGATATCTCATTGGTGAAGTTACAGTAGGCCCTTGGATACTTGGTTACAGTGAAGACCTTGCTTTGCTCAACTGCTCCTCTAAATTGCTCCCATCTTTCCCTCATGTGACGTTTGCTATATTCAAAGAAGAGTTCAGATTCGATGGACTTGAAATTTTGGTAACCATCACAAATCACACCAATGATCTTAGCTGCTCGTGTTTGGGATTCTTTTGATACCCCCATTGAGCTTGAATGCACAAATGTCACCATCTTCTTAGCAACTTCAATGTCCTTAACAATAGCCCAGCTTAACAAAAACAAAAAATAAAAAATTAAAAGAGAAAATTTGTCACTCTTAATCTAACGGTGTACAATCCGTTGCACCGTTACACCAACTATAGAGGGTTCAATTAATTTACGAACTCACCCTATACGGGAACCAGCATGGCCAGTGCATTTGGAGAATGTGAAGAGCATTACATCATGGTCAGCCTCATAAGTAATAGGAGTGTATTGTGGCCAATAATAGGCCAAGTCATGAATCAACTTCCCTTCAGCTACAGAGTTCACAACTGGTACACGAAGAGTCCCATCAGGGTTGTTTGGGGAGGTCACCACCTCTATGTAGGGTTCATTTTTATCATACGCAGCAGCATCACCACCCCATTGAAACATCCTTGAATGCAATATATTAATTGCATTTTTGTATTCCTACAAAATAAGATTAAACACATTGTTAGTTAACCTTCCTTGAAGGCCGGCCCAATAAATTTTATTTGTAGGCGAGACGAGACCTAAAGTAAATTTTAATATATGAGGTCTTTTTAGTCTGTATATGTTTTTGTTCATAAAATCTAACAAAAAATGTTTTTTGTTGGGAGGCCTAAAGTGAAGCTTTAGTAGCCCTACCCTTGGGCTGGCCCTGCTTCCTTGGCACATTAATCAATCATTATTAATGTTGCCCTAATCAATAATGTTAATTAATGTTGCACTAATCAATAATGTTAATTGAAGTGAAATGGAAGGTAAGATTGACTTGGATAGTCTCGAGTCAGCTGCAGTCAACTTTATGGTGCAGTTGGTTGTAATCTTTAGACAACTGCACCATAAAATTTGACGACAGATGATCCATTTGGCAAAAATCAAAAGGAATAGGAGGGGTGAATTAACAATATTAGCATATATCTAAATTATGAAAGAAAGGTCACCGAGTAATAAGGAGCAGGAGAAACAACATTGATAGGGTGATCAGGGACATCTAAAGGAGACAGAGCAAACAAAGCAGCTTGAAATAGCTGAGAAGAGCCATTTCCAACAACTATGTACTTATCTTTGGTCACAGCATTTCCAACCAAATGGTGAAGTCTCTCTATCTCATCCTTCAATTCTGGCAACATGAACCAACACATGTTACTCGAGTCACTGTAGTAACTCATCAATTCCCATCCTTTAATCACAACCGTACATTCTTCACTCATCTGCTTCCAGTATGGCCCAAATGCCAATGGATCACCCCTGTTAATTGCACAAGCATATATAAATCATCATGTATCATATAAGAAATCTAAAAAGCAGAGCAAGTGAATTCAAATATGTAATATAGATGATTACTTCTGAGCAACGATGATGGAACTGGGTGAGAGAGTGGAGAGGGATATTGTTGTGCCATTGGAACAAGGGAAGCAATTATTGTTGATAGGATCAGAAGCTGAAGAAGACTTAGCTACCACCATGCTTGATTGCACTCTAGAGCTTGATCACACTCTTTGTGTTTCCCTTGAATGATCGTAAGTTATAAGAACTGCTTAATTGTGATGATGTAAGCATTCAAGGAGAGATAAGGATTAATGCATAAATTCTGCCTCTTTTTTAAAGGTATTGCTAACTTCATCGTAACACAATTTATTTAACTCATATATGTCTCCACACTAAGTGTTCTATTCTAAGCATATTGTTTAAGATATTTGAATTAAAAATTATATGATGAAAAGTAAGTCATTCAATTTCCTGTGATGAATGGACAATTTTCCAAAGCAAAACTAATGATTTACTATTAAGAAACAACGTTTGTAAAAAACTTATGAGCATTTCTCTTTTTTAATTGTTGCCTTTGTTTTTTCTTTTTTAAGACTGATTCTTCATGAGAAACTGTTGTTTTATAGAATGTGATTTGGTTTTTCTTTCATTTAAACTTTAAAATGAGTATTTACACAAAAATGAAAGATAAACAAACAATTATAAATTGTGTCGCCAACTCTTTTTTTTTATGACAAAATTAATCATTTTAAAAACTATATCTATAGACTTAAGAGACACGACATTGTTATGCATAACACGTTTTTCCATGTTTTGAAGTTGTTTATCCCACATTAAAAGCCTCGGTCCTCAATTTCACAAAAACTCAGTCAAGTCCATACATACATGTTTCCCTCCTAACCACTCGTATACCAGAACATATGTTGACCTAAATCTTGATATTTCCTCATGCAAATCGGTCAAGAAGTTCAAAGACTTCTCTTTATTCATAGATGCTCTAACTTGTATTTGTGTGGGACCGATAGATATATGAGATGCTTATTTGAGACCTCTAAGCTCATTAAGTACTCAAATTTTTTCGCTCACAATGGTGGTACCTAATAAATACAAAGTCTTATCGTGTAAGATTTTATCATTGTGGATGGTCTCGCATTGGCAACAAAAGTTGAACAATGATCTTAAATGTGAACCAATTCCTTATCAACCAAGTCAACCTTCGTTAACTAACTCTTATAGATCTAATTAGATTTTCTTATGCTTGATTTTAATTGTTTACATTAACAGGTAAGCATTATCTAATAGTGTCCTTTCTTTCTACACAAAGGTTTACGGTACTTCCTCTAAAAAATAGAAAAAAAAATTAGGGTACGTAATTTTATTAGACCATAGTTATGAAATAGTTACCAATGCACATTCATTCTGAAGCTTGCGTTCTAGATTCACAAAAGTCACATATAAAATATATTGGGACATTTAGAAATGTGGCTACGAGGCTTATACAAACTGACACTTAATCATGCCTTTCCCCCAAAGAGTGCTTCAAAAGATAGGATAGCAAAAAGGTTTACTCTAATGTAGTCGAAATTTGCCTCTTCCTTTTCGTAGAACTTAGCTTGCAACTCACAGTTTCGGTAGAGTGTAAGAAACTTTGAAGCTTAAAGAATGCTGACGTAATATTTGTTAACAACGGAGAATGACAAAACAAAGGACGGTGGAAGGTGTTTGAATTTCAATAATATGGTTAACTTTTAGGACGGAGAAAGATGTTAGAATTTGAATGATATGATTAATAAAGTTATGAAAATAAGGGTAACAAAGAAACTATATAGTATAGCATAAAAAGGCTCTAGACTACTAACTTATAAATATTTTAAAGAGAAAATAACATAAATTTAATAGACTATTTTTTTTAAGAAGCAAAACTAATCCCTTCAAATTGGCACCAGAGAGAATCAGACCTGAGATTTTGATGAGGAGCACACTCCCAGGTTCCAAGCCAATACCACTAAATTTAATAGACTATTATTTAGCCATATTTGCATATTATCTACCAATGATGTGCTGACATCGACAATAATATTGGAATTCATGCATTTGTGAGACATGAGTCAATTATTTATCAACAACATTAATATTTATTAATTTATTTTCCATCAGTAGACGAAGAGACAAATACCGTTGAAACTCATACGTACAATTACGAAACTCTGGATAAAATGTCCAACCTAACAATTTCAATATTGTCAAATGATAGACCTTGCGGATTCATTGACTTTCTTGCTCGTTTTTATATATGTTTTGTCTTTCTACGTTTACTATTTCCGGTAAAATTTCCCTATTTCACATGTATGTAATATGAGAACCTTTTCTTATGGCTCAGCTATTTATATGGTTTTTAGTCTCTCTCTTTTGTTAATGATGATTTTTTAGGGGGGTTAATGAGGATTTTATGGGCCAGCTTAAATATATTTTTTACGTTGTCAATATATGGATTGGCCAGCCTTATTTGTTTGTCTTCCGAAAATGATATTTAATATATTGAATTTTTCTTACCTTAGTGACTTGGTTTGGTTTATTCTCTATGTGTTTGTCATATACAACAACATTATTTGGTTGCCTTCTTATTAGACTTTTAGATCATACATTTATGGATGTTATAAAAATGATTTTGCATGTAAGTTTATAGGTAAGAAAAGTCATTAAGGATTTGCAATAACTTTTAATTAAGTTGACATAATAAAAGAAGGTACTAGTTTGTAGTTTAGTTAGTATTTCAAGCCAAAACCACTATCCAAAGTAGTTTATATGAATTTCATATGAAGCTAATTATATAATTTTTTTAGGGGATATAAAGCTAAATTTTGTTAAGTTTCATATTTTTTTCAAAAAAAAAAAACTCATGTGGGTATATGAAAATAGAAAATGACTGAAATCATCTAGTGATATTTCTAGCATATATGTTGCAAGACCAACCATGTTTTGAAGAAACAATAGTCACATAGTGTTGGGAACATTAGTGTGAAGTTGGAAAGAAATTGAAAGGTTGGAAGATTAAACGTCAAATAATTAAACTTTGATATGGTATTGTGTAAATTGAAAAAATAGAGTGTGGGGTCCCACATAAAATAGAACACACACATTAGTAGTGTTTAAATAGTCGTATTTAATTTTAAATACCGGATAATGATGCAAATAATAGTCATTATTATTTTTTATTCATGGATATCACTTCCTATAATTTTAGCTTATGTTTTTTGTGATAAGATTGAGAATCCAATTGAATATCCTATCTTTCCTTCATTAGCTTCTTTCATCTAATTTTGTGAGTTTGTTTCTTTTTGAACTTATCCAATTAGTTTGTTATTTGAGCTGATTTGTGGGTTGCTTAATTTTTAAGTTTACTTAATTCTTAAGTTTCTCCAAATTAGTTACAAACTCTCCCTATTGAGTTCTATTGAGTTGTCGAAAACTCTTTCTCTCTTCTCCTTCCAGCTTATGTTAACAAGTTATTCTTTTCGTCATCTCCTTATTTATGTCCATTCAAAATTAAGAGTGTACTTAAACCATAGTTCCTTTTTAGGTATAATGTCCCTTCGGAATTAAGAATGATCTTAAAAGCATAGTCATTTCGATAATATACGATCCTTCAAAATAAAGAATATTTTTAAAATCATAGTTTCTTTTTTAGTAATAATGTCCCTTTAGAATATGAATGATCTTAAGAGTATAGTTCCTTTTTAATATTTTCTTCCCTTGAAGAAGTTAAAGGATAGAATGGTGTAAAACCATATTTGAGTGGTCATAGTATCATAGTTGGAGAAGTTAAAAATTAGAATGGTGTAACACCATATTCGAGTAGTCTCAGCACCATAATAGAGTGGTAACATCATCATATTAAAGTGATTTCAGTATTAAAAGAATGGTCTTTGTACATATTGGAGGTGTAAATCTCAAACTGTTTTCTACAGTGCAGTAGTTAACCGCACAGTTGTAGCTGGACTTGTTTTATCCTCGAGGCGGTGTGATTGATAGTCTGCCTTGCACAATTTTGGGCAGTGCCACAAACCGTCTTCAAAAGAGCGATCTGATCGTGACTCAACCTAGTAACAATTTCGGTAGACATTCTTTTTAAAAAATAGAATTTGAAAATTCAAATACAACAATTTGGAAATCCAAAAACAACACATAGGATTTATATGTGGCTGGATTTATTTATCCCTTTTCTGATTTTAAAGTCCTCCTACTTATATGCGGTTGGATTTATTTAAAGTCTATGATAGTAAGTTACTCCTCCACACCTAATCATCTCTCTTCCTCTCATCTCCTCCCTTCCCATCTCCTTCTCGTTCTTTCTCTGACCAACGAACGACCCAACTTTTTTTTTTCATTATTAATTTTACCAAGCACTTATGTATATTCCTACCACCTTCCATCTATAGTGATGCAATCCCTTATTTATAATCCTTGAGTACAATGCAAACCTAATTTGCATAAATCTAACCCTAAACCACATTGGCGCCAATTAAGCAAGTTTAAATTGAGGTTTTTACACGTTTAGCAAAGCTTATTAATGATCAGGGGTTCAAATTCAATTTTCCCTCTAAACTCTTGCAATCCCCCAAGTGCACATGCCCAACAGCCATAATAAATGGTGTGTATTTCCCATGATATATACACCCACTACCCATGCACCTAATTAATATACACGTACCAAATGCCTGTATATATGTACTATATTATGTTTCACCTTTCCTTGCACCACAAAGATCTCAACCTGCGATCAGATCAATGACTCATTATACAACTCAAGATCTTCTGGCTTACCATTTTTTAACCGGCCAGTGTATATGTACCATTTAACACAACATTTATATCTCCTTTTATCATTCCTCTATTGTTGGCTGATATACTTTTTTTTCATATTTTCTTGCTACAGCGCCGTTGAACCCTAACCCTATGTCTGATTTGGAGAAATTGTCAACGATTTGAGGGTGAACTACAGGACTTAAATTCTCAATACCTTACAAGCATGACGAAGGAAACTTCAGATTTCGTGCTGCCAAGTGGTTGGATCTGGTCGATGTCAACAGTGGGGTTTTGGTAATGAACTACATATAAATATAACAGATTTTTATATAAATAGAATTGATTCTATCAAACTGATCAATTACTGATCTATTTATTGTGAATTTGTTTTATGTTTCAGACATTTTCATACCATCGCTTCATGGAGTCCATTATACCAGGAACCCTCTCCGAGATTTATCTGACAGATAATACAGGTCATATCTGGAAGTGTAACAATACCATTGTTAATCACCCAGACAAACAGTACAAGATAGCCGGTAGATGGCAACAATATGGAGGGCTCTTTCGTCTACTTTGCGATCTAGAGGGGAAATTGTGCTAACAATTGCTTCAAGCGGCATTGCGGCCTTGCTCATACCTGGGGGGACAGACTGCGCATTCGAGGTTTGGTATTCCATTCACTATTGATGAATTTTCAACATGCGACATGCATCCAAAAAGTCATTTAGCCGAGCTGATTATTAATACAAAACTTATAATATGGGATGAAGCACCTATGATGCACATGTATTGTTTTGAGGCTCTTGATCGCAGTTTAAAGGACCTACTTAGACATAAAAATGATGATAGGTTGGATATTCCTTTTGGTGGAATGGTTGTTGTACTTGATGGTGATTTTCGACAGATACTTCCAGTTATACCCAAGGGAACATCACAAGAAGTTGTCCACGCAAGCATCAATTCATCACAACTCTGGCGACATTGTGAGGTATTGACACTAACAACAAATATGAGGCTTTTACATGGTTGTTCGAATGACGAGTATCATGGAAGAAAGGAATTTAGTGAGTGGGTCCTTGGAAATGGTGATGGGAGTATTGGGGAAATCAATGATGGAGATATTAAGCTGCATATTCCAGATGATTTGCTTATCCACAGTTCAGGTGACCGTGTTGCATCAATCGTTGACCACATATATCCATTTATTTTAGAAAATATGCATGGTATGTCATTTTTTCAAGATAGAGCAATATTGACGCCCAAAAATGTAAATGTTGACGAAATTAACGAATATATGATGGACCTTATCCCTGGTGAAGAAAAGGTATATCTAAGTTGTGATTCTCCTTCTTCTGGGCCATCCATGGAAAATAGGTCGAACGATATCTATACACCCGAGTTTTTGAACACCATCAATGCTTCTGGTCTGCCAAATCACAGAATAAGATTAAGAGTAGGGGCCCCCGTAATGTTGATTAGAAACTTGGACCCAACAGCAGGCCTATGTAATGGAACTAGGTTGATAATCATAAAAATGAGTAGGTATGTACTTGAAGGACATGTCATAACAGACAACAACATTGGAGCAAAGGCGTACATACGTCGACTATCATTAGAACCATCAGATCCAAGAATTTCATTCAAGTTTCAACGTAGACAATTTCCTATATCAGTCAGTATGTTTTGCAATGATGATTAACAAAAGTCAGGGACAATCACTCAAGCAAGTTGGTATCTATCTTCCATAACCTGTTTTCTCGCATGGACAACTTCATGTAGCAATATCGAGAGTTACTTCAAGGGATGCTCTGAAAATCTTGCTACTAGATGAAGTTGGTATGTGCATTGATACGTCTAATGTCGTGTTTAAAGAAGTTTTTCGTAATTTGTAGTATGCTAAAATTTCATATGTATTTATGCACCAAAGTAAATGTAATGAACGCCTTAATATATTAATGACATGTTTAACTTTGCTTTTGGCGGATACATCCGCACGGATGAATAGTCTAATGGTTGTGGAATGTGGTCGAAAGCATTGCTGCTTATGCTAATTTTGATTGGTGGAAATAGTGGTATGGATGATGTGGCTAATTTAAAGATTTATCCATAAAATGAAATTAATCTTTGGAAGAGAAGAACTATAGCACCATATAGGCCTCTTCAATTGAATCTGATGAAAGCAACGAGTTCACCTGTGAACCCTTGTATACCAGGTCCATATTAGGGGCTTCCAACAACAAAAATGAGATATAAACTTGTACACTAAGAAAAGGAGACAACAACGAATAGAGACTAACAAAGAATCTTCAGTTATAAATCTAGAATAACAGATTAGGTTTTGTCAATCCATATGATAGAATTTTCTCCGTGTTTACATTTTTAGTTATGCCATAAAACTAGTCGAACGAGGAAAGAGAGAAAGTGGCAAGAGATGGAAAGATGAGAAAGATAAGTGATATGGTGTGGTAAACTTAGATAGAAATATGTTAGTTTATCTAATTGAATTCTCATTAAACTATGGACAATACCATCTATTAAGGTGGTCCACCATGACTACTCCCACAAAAGAAAGAGACTAGCTCACAGGCAAATAGAGCTTTTGCATATGGGTTAAATATGTTTTTGGTCCCTATAAATATACTAACTTTTCGTTTTAATCCCTTTAAAATTTTCCTTCAACTTTTAGTCCCTATAAAATTTTCAACCACTACTTTTGGTCCCCATTTTTAAACTAACTTTTGCATTTTTTAATGAAATTGTGCAGAAATGTGTATTATACTGTAAAAATAATTCCCAAAAAAAATTAGAATTTTTTAACAAAACATAAATTAAATATGAATTTTTAACCATCAAAAATATAAAAATTCATATTAAATTCATGTTTTGTTAAACAATTCTAATTTTTTTTTGGGAGAGATTCTTATAATATTATGAATTTTTCTGAAAAATATTATTAAAAATATGAATTCTACATATATTTTTACATTAAAAGAGGGACCAAAAGTGAAAATGGAAAATTTTATTGGAACTAAAAATTGAAGAAATTTTTTAGAGGGACTAAAACGAAAATTTAACATATTTATAGGGACTAAAAACATATTTAACCCTTTACACATTTGTGTTAATCGAGTGAAACCCAATTGACCTAACATAGTTGTGTAACCCTATCTTCCACACTCACCCATTTCCACTAAACACAACGTACCACAAATATCAACATCTCTTAGGTTTTGTGAATTCTACATAAAAGAATCATCGTTTATGCTCGTGCATTTGTTGTTTTCTCTCCATACCATTGCTACTATCAATCATAGAATTACCCTTCCTATTCGGATTTATATCCCAAATTATGTTCGTGATTTTATGAATTTCCACTGACATAAAAATAAAAACCAATTTGAATAAGTGGTAAGGAATTTGAGTCACTTAACTAAAAGTGGTCAAGGATTCGATCCCGGTTCTTACGTATGAAAAAATTTTGTTGCAAGGGAAGATACGATCTTGTGTGTCGAATATGTTTTTCGATAAAGATTAATCATTGTAAAATGGTGGTAGAAACTTCGTACCGATAACATGATAACCGAAAGAAGAAGAAGAAAATCAAAACGTATATAAATCATAGTATACTATATAACCCATTGTAGTGAATAAAATTAAATTATTCATAGACTATTAGTATGACATTTAGTACTGCATTTCTATGAAGATTAACCGTATAATTATGATATATATCTTAATTCTCTAAAAATTAAAAAGTTCAATCTTAATAGAACATCATCTATCTTAATAGCACATATGATGTGTGTGTATTTATTTTGAAACTAGAACAAGCTAGCCCTACATAACACTTTTTGAAGGTGTCCAACATCACTCTCTTTTAGCATTTGACAACCTAGTGCACATTTCAGAAAACTCATCATCTGTGCCAATCATGCTAAGCCTAGTATACTTTGCATCGCCACCAAATCGTTCCCCTCCTCTTGTACGAATCTTCAGTTTTTCCAAATAACTCCCACCATTTTCTATGCCCTCCACGCACTTCAACCAAGCAAAAGCTGTATACATAATAAAACAAATTCAGTGTCACACAAATAATAATAAAAAAATAAATAATAACTAGTGGAAATCTTAGAAGCATCGAAATTTACTGATCTCTGATACCAACACAATACCGACACATACATTCAATTAATTCATTTTATCATATTGTTAATTAGGTGACGTTGTGTTGTGTCAACTACTATGTTTTTTGTATATGTGTCGGTGCTTCATAGGTGGAAATACATTACCAGGATATTGATCAGATAACTCCTTGGTGAAGTGACAATAGGAAGTTGGATACTTGGGCAAGGTAAAAACCTTGCTTTGCTCAATAGCCCCCTTAAATTTCTCCCACCTTTCTTTCATGATTTTTTTGGTATAATCAAAAAAGAGGTGATCAGATCCAACGGACTTTAAATTTTCGTAACCATCACAAATCACTCCAATGATCTTAGCAGCTCGAATTTGGGAATCTTTTGACACGCCAATGGAACTTAGGTGCATGAATCTCATCATCTTCTTCACAACTTGAATGTCCTTCACAAATGCCCACCTTCATAGCAAATAAAAGACTAAGCATATATGAAAAAAAATTACATATAAATGTGATGAGTTTATTTTTATTTTGTTTTTTTAAGAAATGTGATGAGTTTTCTAAGTCTTTGTTTGTCAAATAAGTAGCAAAAATGGATAAATAGCTAACATGTAAAGTTTTAAATTGTGGTCCGCAATCATAGAACCACTATATAATTAGATATAACTAATTTGAAACTATATTAAATAATATTAAACAAACTCGAACAAATCTCCAACTATATCTAACAGTTTCTGCAAGATTGCAACTGCGATCTTACAGACTCATTTGTCCTCATTTTATCACAACATAGAGGTTGAAAGCAAAATTGCGATTGCGATCTCAGAGACTCACCCGATACGGGAACCACCATGACCGGTGCATTTGGATAAGGTGAAGAGCATGACATCTTGGTTAATCTGATGAGTAATTGGAGTGTATTGTGGCCAGTAATAGGCCAAATCATAAATTAGCTTCCCTTCAGCTTCAGAGTTCACCACGGGTGTTCGAAGAGTCCCATCAGGGTTGTTTGGCGAGGTCACTACCTCTATGTAAGGTTTATTTTCATCATACAAAGCAGCATCACCACCCCATTGAAATAGCTTTGATTGCATAAAATCAATGACATCTTGGTATTCCTACAAAATAAACATAATTTTGAGATCAAATGTCTATCCTTCGACATTTAAAAATATATAATTTTAAATTAATTTGTTTTCACTTGCATTGTTATTTTTACACCAACAATAATGTATATAAGAATAAGGCTAACAACAAATACTTTTCAACACATTCTATACTATTGATTGAAATTCACATAGATTCTAGTAAATTTTAATCAATAAAACAATATTTTGAAAAGTTTATCTTAAAAAAATATGTCGTTAGCACTTCTAATGCATACAAAATAAACTCATTCTAAATATATATATTTTTGTTCGTTAACAAGTTTCGTCGGACTAAAAATAAAATCCTTCAAAAAAGGAAAAATAAATAAATAAAAAGGTTGGTGGAAGGACTAAATTTTATTTTACGATAGCTAAATCACAATGTTGTGAGGATAAGTAAATTGTAGTGGGCACCAAATAGACAAACCCATGTTACTCATCTGCATATAGAATCTACAACTCCATGCGTTTACGTGAATGTGTTTGTTGCATGTCTCCAAATAGGTGTAGTGTTTGCAAAAGACATGCATATGTCTGTCACTTTCGTGGCTTTCTAAAATGATCAAAAACTAATAACTACTAGAACTAGAATGTTGGTAGGATCAAGGACCTTGAATGTTGGTGGCATATCAAAATAATATTGATGTTTTGTAAACAGGGCAGATTAGTGACAACACATGTTGACTAGTGGACATTCAATGTCCAAGTTTTGACTGAATAAATGCTATATTTTCATAAATTCAAATGAGACAAATAAATGAGTCAAAAAAGTTCTTTAAAAAAAAGAGTCAAAAAGTTAAATAAATACTAAAAGAATGCCAAAGATTAAGTTGGGAAGTATGACTGAATTCGAGAAGAGATGGAAACTTATGGATTTTGGCCTGGAGAGGCACATATGGAGATATCATTAACCAATTAATCCTTAAACCAGAAGCCAAGTAAAAGTTTTGTAGAACCTTCCGGATTAACTTAAATACTCCATCCGGTATGTATAGAGACATTTGAGTCGACAAAAATTTATATAGTAGTATTTGATTCAAAATATAATTACAAACAGAATAATTATCATTAAATACAATTAAAGAAACAAATAACAATAATAATAAGAGTTTAATGGTGTTTGGTTGATGGTCCAAAACAACTTTATATACAACCAATTAAAACATTCAAAATTACATTGTTCAAAAATAATAATAATTGCACATTCAAAAAAATATTTTATTAGTCCCCTAAAAAAATTAAATAAAAAAATAACAGATTACATACATAAATGTCTATCAATTACGTACTTAATGTGTTATTTTTTATTTACTTTTTTAAAACGACTAATACATTATTCTTTTAAACGTGTAATTATTGTTATTTTCGACCAATAGATGTGTAATTATTATTATTAGTTTGTTTGTTTAATTGTAATTAATTTTTTAGGGGATTTAATTGTAGTTAATGGTAATTATTCGTTTGTAAAATAATTTGGTAGAAAGATTACCGAGTAATAAGGAGCAGCAGCAACAACATTGATGGGATGATCAGAGGGATTTGAAGGAGAGAGTGCATACATAAGAGCATTGTAAAGTTGAGTAGAGCCATTCCCTAACACTATGAACTTATCTTTTGTGACAACATTACCAACCACATTGTGGATCCTCAAAATGGCTTCCCTCATTTGTGGCAACATATACCAGCATAAGTTGTTAGCATCACCAAAGTAACTCATGAATTCTTCTCCTTTGATCTCCACAGTACTTTCATCACTCACCTTCTCCCAATATGACCTAAATGCCACTGGATCACCCCTGTTAAATTTTTCTTCATTAATAAATCAACTTGTATAAAAAATAATAATAATAATATTAAGAATTTAGTTAATACATGCAAAGAGTTTTTATCACAATCACTTCTAAAGTGTAAAACTTTTAAAAGTGATGGTGCATCAAAATTAAACTCTAATAATAATAGCATTGGTTTTGTCAACAAAAATAAATAAAAGCTTGGGGAAATAAAATGACTTGGTATAAAAAAGAAAGATAATTTACTTCTCAACATTGACAAAGGAATTGTGTGAGAAAGTGGAGAGGGATCTTTTTGTGCCATTGGAATAAGGCAAAGGAGAAGAACCATTAGTAGTAGCAACCACCATACTTTGTTTCGTTGATGATGATTGTGTCTCACTATCACTCTTGATTGCTGTTTGATTTATTTATTTAGCTATAGTGTCTGCATACATATATATAGGGAGAGGGTGCTTTCTAATGTGAAAGAGATGAGTAAATCATGACCATTGGATCAAACCATAAAAGTCAAAATTTGAATATAAAATCGAGTTACTTTTTTGAGTGAATATAAAAATGAATCGGTATGTTTTTCTAGGGGAAGTGAATGAATTCTCATTCAACAATAATATCTACTTTTATTTTTCTCCTTCATTTTTATCCCTATTAGAATGTTAAACTATTTTTGTTCTTATCAAATCTGACCAGGATTTTTTTTCCAGTTATGAAAAAAAATTCGAGAAACGCCCACATTTGACCATTGGATGAGAGGGATAAACATGCTAACATCTAAATACATTGGATATATAGGATTATTTAACAAACAAACAAAAATACACGGATTAGTAAAAAATACATTAGTGGATAGGATCAACCCCCCTCTAATCCATTTATGGCATCACAAATAACAGAAGTATTTTTTCCTTAATTTAAAATAAGTAGTTTTACTTTATTATGTTAAATTAATTGAATTGTGCTCAATTAGAATTATTTCAACATATTCTTATATATATTCCCTAAAAAAAACATATTCTTATATATTAAAAGTATATATGTCAATATTTTGTTTTTTCTTCTAGAATTGCAAAATCGAAAACTTTTTTTAACTAGTCAAACACATTCATTGTATAGTTTTTTTTTTATCATTCATTGTATTTTTTTTTTTTTGGAGAATCATTCATTGTATGATTTTGCACATACATTTTTTAAATGGATGATTTTTATTTATGGATATGCTTCTTAAGTTAAAATATTATT